>Ga0114933_10004236_pt1 | contig 13553 bp, 12 predicted proteins | sample 4SBtaG_FD_89691 | JGI IMG/M metagenome (GOLD analysis project Ga0114933, IMG submission 89691) | Deep subsurface microbial communities from Kolumbo volcano to uncover new lineages of life (NeLLi) - 4SBTROV12_W25 metaG | ecosystem: Environmental > Aquatic > Marine > Volcanic | place: Kolumbo...
TATCGAAAGAAAAAGCTTGAAATTTGCATTCAGGAGAGCTTGCTAGTAAGTTTGTATTTGTAGGCAAATCATACGCTTCATAAGAGTGCCATTGTAAAACTTTTAAATCTTTATTTAGTCCTTTAAATAAAGATTTATCGTCTACAATTGAAACATTTAGAACTCCAATTTCTGGTGTTTTCATTTTTCTTACTTTTCCACCAATCGCTTCGCTTAGTAATTGCGCACCTAGGCATAAACCTAGGTATGGTTTTTTATTTACGACAACAAACTTATGAATTGCAGCTTTTTCAGGTTTAAGCCAAGGAAAGGTTTTTTCTTGCCAAGTATCCATTGGACCCCCCATTACGATCATTGCATCATATTTACCTAGACTTGGTATTTTTTCATTTTCATCTAATTCTATTGTGTCAATTGAAATATTATCCTCTTTCATAAATTTCAAAAAAATACCTGGATGTTCAATATTTATGTGTTGTAGTACTAAAAATTTCATATAATCACATTATGAATAAGTTAAAGATATTAATAGTTGAAGGCAATACTAAAGAGGAAAATATTAATTTTGATATTGCTGGTTGTATACCGCAATCAGAAAATTTTAAGTTACATGTAAAAAAGCTTAAACCAAATTGTGAAATAGATATTGTGGTACCAGGTGATGATAGTTCTATAAAAAAAATAATTTCTTCTTTAAAAAAGTATAATGGCATTATTCTAACAGGCAGCACTTTAAGAGTTAACGATAATAGCAATGAAGTTAAAAAACATATTCAATTTGCGAAAAAATGTTTTGAAGTTGAGCAGAAAATTTTTGCAGCATGCTGGGGTCTTCAAATAACTGTAACTGCCGCTGGTGGAAAATGTAGAGTGTCACCCAAAGGTCCTCATATTGGTATTGCACAAAATATAGAATTAACTGATCTCGGAAAAAAACATCCTCTATACAAATCAAAATCAGGCAAGTTTACTACTCCAGCCTTTAATCATGATGAAGTTGAGATACCTCCACAAAACTCGACATTGTTAGCAAGTGATAAAATTAATAAATTTATGGCTTTAAATTTTAAAGTTGGAAAAGCAGAAATTTGGGGTTTACAGTATCATCCGGAAATTCCATACGATTATATGCTTAAACTTATTAAGCATAGATCAAAGGTTTTAATAGAAAATAATATTTTTAAAAGCAATCAAGATATCAATCGTCATATCGAAATGATACAATTTGAAAAATCTAAATTAAGTGAAGAAACAAGAACAATCGAGCTTAAAAATTGGCTAAATTATATTAAATTAAATTGATAAGGATAATTATTTTCATTAATAAGGTTACAATTTTATAAATAGTACTTATATATTATCTATGAATGAATATTTGCAATCTATAATTAATAGAGACCCTGCAGCAAAATCTAAGTTAAGTGTAATATTGACCTATCCTGGCGTAAAGGCAGTTTTTTTTCATCGGTTAGCTCATTTCTTTTGTATTGCAAAGTTTGATTTGATTGCCAGGATAATTTCACAATTTTCTAGATTTTTAACAGGAATTGAAATTCATCCAAAAGCAAAAGTAGGAAAAAATTTATTTATCGATCATGGTATGGGGGTAGTTATTGGAGAAACATCCAATATCAAAGATAATGTAACTATTTATCATATGGTAACCTTGGGAGGCATTGCACCAAGCGTAAACTCTAACGACCAAAGAAATATTAAAAGACATCCAACTTTAGAAGATAACGTTATTGTTGGTTCTGGAGCACAAGTTCTTGGACCTGTCATAGTTGGTAAGAATGCAAAAATAGGAGCTAATGCAGTAGTCACTAGAGATGTCCCAGAAAACGCTGTAATGATAGGAATTCCAGCAAAAAATATTAATACAAAATCTGAAAAAGACTCAACATTTAAACCTTATGGAATAGATAAAGATAAGATTAAAGATTAAAAATGAAAAATATTCAAAATAATTTTATTGAAGGCATTGGAAATACTCCTCTAATAAAATTAAAAGGGCCATCAGAGTTAACTGGATGTAATATTTATGGAAAAGCTGAATATTTAAACCCCGGAGGATCAATAAAAGATAGAGCAGCGTGGGCTTTAATAAAAGATGCAGAAGATAAAAAATTAATCACTAAAGGAGGAACAATAGTTGAAGGAACTGCTGGTAATACTGGTATTGGTTTATGTTTAGTTGGTAATGCAAGAAGTTATAAAACTATCATTGTAATGCCAGATACGCAGTCACAAGAAAAAAAAGACACTTTAAGAAATATTGGTGCTGACTTACGTTTAGTTCCAGCAAAACCATATAAAGATCCAGACAATTATGTAAAGTATTCAGGAAGATTAGCAGAAGAATTGAGAAGCTCTAATAATAAAGGTGTTATTTGGACTAATCAGTTCGATAATACCGCAAATTATAAAGGGCATTACGAAACAACAGGAAAAGAAATTTGGGAACAAACAGAAGGTAAAATCGATGGATTTATTTGTGCGTCAGGTACTGGAGGGACTATTGCGGGCGTTAGTAATGCCTTAAAAGAAAGAAATAAAAATATAAAAGTTTATTTATCTGACCCGAAGGGATCAAGCCTATATAGCTATATCAAAACTAAGGAATTTAAGAGCGAAGGTAATTCAATTACCGAAGGAATTGGATCAAGTAGAGTAACAAAAAATTTTGAAAAGGCATTAATTGATGATGCTTATTCCATAGATGACACAACTGCTCTTACTGTTTTATTTAATTTAATTGAACAGGAAGGGCTTAGTTTGGGTACGAGTTCTGGTATTAATGTAGCGGGTGCAATTAAACTTGCAAATGAATTAGGTCCCAATAAAACAATTGTAACTATTCTTTGCGATAAGTCTGATAGATACCAAGGTAAATTATTTAATAAAAAATTTTTAATGGATAAAAATTTACCATATCCAAAATGGCTATAAAAAAAGAAGATTTAATAAAATATTTTCAGGACGGATGTAAGAATGAAAATAATTTGAGTATTGGCGTAGAACATGAAAAATTTTTATTTAATAATAAATTAAATGATAGAGTTAATTTCAAAACAATTATAAAAGTTTTCAAATTTTTAGAAAAGTTTGGGTGGAAACCTATAAAAGAAAATGGTGACATTGTTGCTTTACATAAAAATAATAAAAAAATTACCCTGGAACCGGGTAATCAAATAGAGCTTTCAGGTGCTGCGCTAAAATCTATTCATCTTAATTGCAGTGAGTCATATGAGTTCTTAGACGAATTAAAAAAGGCTTGTAAAAATTTTGATCTTAAAATGATGGCAACAAGCTTTGATCCTTTTTCAAAATTGGAAAATGTTCCAAAAACACCAAAACAAAGATACAAAATTATGACTGAGGAAATGCCTAAAATAGGAAAGCATAGCTTAGAAATGATGTATCAAACTTGTGGCACCCAAATAAATTTAGATTATACTTCTGAAAAAGATTTTACGAAAAAATTTAAATTAAGCTCCTTTTTAGTTCCAATTTCAATCGCAATTTTTGCCAATTCCCCAATAAAGGAAAGTGAATTAAACGGTTATTTTTCCTATAGATCTTATGTTTGGCAAAATACTTCGAGAGGAGGACTTCCAATATCTTTCTTAGAAAATATGAATTTTGAAAAGTATGTAGATATGTCAATTAGTTTGCCTTTATTATTTGTTTTAAAAAAAAACAAACATTTAAAACCAGATGGAAAAACATTTAGGGATTTTATGGAGGGAAATCTAACAATATTAAAAAATGAAAAAGCAAATCTTAAAGATTTTGAGACGCATTTAGCTACTATTTTTAATGAAGTACGCTTAAAAAAATATATAGAAATTCGATCTCTAGATACTTGCGAGTGGGACTGTCATTGTGGGGGACCTGCTTTTTATACAGGTTTACTTTATGGTAATTTAAATGAAGCTTATGATATTGTTAATAAATGGAAACCCATTGATGTTTTAAATGCTTACGCTGAAGCTCCAGCTAAAGGTTTAAAAACTATTATTAATAACAAAACATTGGAAGAGTGGGGAAAAATTTTTTTGAATTTAGCAAGAACTGGTTTAGAAAAAAGAGCAATAAAAAATAATAGTGGTAAAAATGAGTCAATTTTTTTGAGAAGCGTCGAAAATATTTTAAGTACTAATAATAAAGCTGCAAGTGCAATAGAAAAATTTAAAAAACAAAAAAATTTAGAATTTCTTTATGAAAAAATTTAATAAAACTATTGCTATCCAAGGAGATGCGATTCAAAAAATAAATATAAAAACAGATACGACTATACTTTTAGCATTAGAAGCACAGAGCAGAGGTTATAAAATTTATTACTATGAAACCAAAAATCTTACTTTTTTTAAAGGTTCTGTTTATGCTTTAAGTAAACAAATAATATTTAACGAAAATAAAAAAAAATTTTATTTTATAAAAAAATTGAAATTAATTGATCTTTCGAAAACTAATTATATTCTAATGAGGCAAAACCCTCCATTTAATATGGATTATATTACAGCAACATTTTTGCTAGAAAAAATATCTCATAAAACAAAGATAATTAATGATCCTTTTGCGGTTAGAAATATGCCTGAAAAACTCTATTCAATTAACTTTTTAAAACTTATGCCACCAACAATTTTTACAAAGAGTATTGATGAAATAAACAAATTTGTGAAAAAATATAAAAAAGTAGTAGTTAAACCAACTCACGGTTATGGAGGAAAAAATATTCTTTTAATTAACAAAAATTTTTCAAAAATAAAAATAATTAATTACATCAAAATACATGATCATGTAATGGTACAAAAATTTATTCCACAGATAAAAAATGGAGATAAAAGGATTTTTATTATTGGCGGTGTTATTAAAGGAGCTATAAAAAGAATCCCTAAAAAAAACTCTATTGTAAGTAATATAGGACAAGGCGGCAAAGCTGTTTCAACAACTTTAACTAAAAAAGAAAAATACATAGCAAAAATTGTCGCAAAAGACTTAAAAAAAAATAAAATTATTTTTGCTGGAATTGATTTAATATCTAATTATTTAACCGGAGATATAAATATTACTTCTCCAACAGGGTTAAAAAATTTTAAAGATTTGACTGGTAAAGATTTAGCAATAGATTTTTGGAATTATTTAGAAAATAAATAAATTAAAACAATCCTTCTATATCACCTTTGTCGTTGAGTTTAATACTGTCAGCTGCAGGAACTCTTGGTAAACCTGGCATGGTCATAATAGCACCGCATATAACAACAATAAATTCTGCACCACTTGATAGTCTTACTTCTCTTATGGATAAAACGTGTCCAGTTGGAGCTCCTTTTAAATTAGGGTCTGTTGAAAAACTATATTGTGTTTTAGCAACACAAATAGGAAATTTTCCAAAACCATCCTCTTCCATCTTTTTAAGTTGATCTCTAATTTTGGTATCAGCTACAACTTCACTGGCCGCATATATTTCTTTTGCTATTGCCTCAATTTTTTTCCAAAGGGGCATTTCAGCTGAATACAAAAAGTTAAAACCATTCTTTTTTTCTTTATTACAAAGCTCTACAACATTATTTGCTAGATCTTTTGTTCCTTCGCCACCTTTTGCCCAATGCATACATAAATTTGCTTTTACACCAAGTGAGGAACAATGTTCCTCAATTATTTTAACCTCTTTATCTGTATCAGTTATAAAATGGTTTATAGCTACAGCTACTTCTAATCCAAATTTTTTTATATTTTTGATATGTCTTTCAAGGTTAGGTAGGCCTTTTTTTAAAGCCTCTATATTTTCTTTCTTTAAATCATCCTTTTTAACTCCACCATGCATTTTTAGTGCTCTGATAGTGGCAACCAAAACAACACAACTAGGTTTAATATTTGCTTTTCGACATTTAATATTTAAAAATTTTTCAGCTCCAAGGTCTGCACCAAAACCAGCTTCAGTAACTACATAGTCAGATAATTTCAAACCAGTTTTAGTTGCGATAATTGAATTACATCCGTGTGCAATATTTGCAAAGGGTCCACCATGAATAATCGCAGGATTATTTTCTAAAGTTTGAGTAATATTAGGTCTAATTGCATCTTTTAGCAAAACTGTCATAGGGCCGTGTGCATTTAAATCTTTTGCATAAACAGGTTTTCTATCACGGGTATATGCTACAGTAATATTTCCAATTTTTTCTTCTAAATCTTTTAAATTATTTGATAAGCAAAATATTGCCATAACTTCTGAAGCAACAGTAATATCAAAACCATCCTCCCTAGGGAAACCATTAGCTATACCGCCTAGGTTTACATTAATCGATCTAAGGGACCTGTCGTTTAAATCAACAACTCTTCTCCAAACAATTCTTCTTACATCTATATTTAATTTATTCCCCCAATAAATATGATTATCAATTAAAGCCGACAAAAGATTATGTGCCGATGTAATTGCATGAAAGTCACCAGTGAAATGCAAATTAATTCGCTCCATTGGAACTACTTGAGCGTACCCACCACCAGCAGCTCCACCTTTCATTCCAAAAGATGGTCCTAAGCTAGGTTCTCTTAAACACACGATTGATTTTTTTCCTATTTTGTTTAATCCATCGCTCAATCCAACAGAAGTTGTTGTTTTGCCTTCCCCAGCAGGCGTAGGTGTTATAGCAGTGACTAAAATTAAATGGCTATTTTTTTCTTTGATTTTTTTTATATATTCTAGGTTCATTTTTGCTATATAACGGCCCATCGGCATAAAAGCCTCTGGTTCATCTGGAACATTAAGCTTAGCAAGCACATTTTTAATTGGCTGCATTTTAGCCGCTCTAGCTATTTCAATATCAGATTTAACACTGCTCATCGGCACTCCTATATATAAAAAAGGACATTATGTATACATTATATATGTTTTTTTAATGTATTTTACACTTTGTTAAGGTTATGTAAGATTAATTTTATGCAAAAATATTCTATTTTCAGTTTAATTAAAAATGCTTTTACCAACCACCAAAATTGGGATGTTGCTTGGAGAGATCCTGTACCTAAAAAAGAATATGATGCAATAATTATCGGCGGGGGAGGCCACGGCCTTGCTACAGCATACTATTTGGCTAAAGAGCATAAAATGACTAACGTAGCTATTCTTGAAAAAGGATGGATAGGAGGAGGTAATGTTGGAAGAAACACAACAATACTTAGATCTAATTATATGTGGGACGCAAACGGTCTTTTTTATGAATATGGTATGAAACTTTGGGAAAATTTATCTCAGGAATTAAACTATAACGTAATGTATTCACCGAGGGGTATAATAAATTTAGCACATTCGGACGCTCAATTAAATGCTTATGCACGCCGAGGAAATTCTATGAGATTAAATGGAATTGATGCAGTGATGTTGGAGAGAGAAAAATTAAAAAAAATGATTCCTTTTGCTGATTTTTCTACATCTGCAAGGTTTCCTATTTTTGGTGCTTTAATGCAACCAAGAGGAGGAACAGCTAGACACGATGCTGTCGCTTGGGGCTACGCAAGACAAGCTGATTCAATGGGAGTTGATATTATTCAACACTGTGAAGTTACAGGTTTCGATGTTCAGAATGGAAAGATACTTGGTGTTAAAACTTCTAAAGGAGATATTAAAACAAAAAAAGTTGGACTATGTGTTGCAGGGAGTACATCAATTTTGGCTGAAAAATTAAATATGAAATTACCAATTGAGTCACATGTTCTTCAAGCTTGTGTTTCAGAACCAGTAAAACCATTTCTTGATCATGTTGTTACGTTTGGAGCTGGACATTTTTATTGTAGTCAGTCTGATAAAGGTGAAATGGTAATGGGTGGAGATTTAGATGGTTATAATAGTTATGCTCAAAGAGGAAACCTTCCAACACTTCAACATGTTTTATCAGAAGGAGTTGCTATGTTTCCTAATCTAAGTAGACTAAAAATTTTAAGAACTTGGGGAGGAATTATGGATATGTCTATGGATGGTTCCCCAGTTATTGATAAGAGTCATATTGATGGACTTTATTTAAATTTTGGTTGGTGTTATGGAGGATTTAAAGCCACTCCTGTTTCTGGATGGACTTTTGCACATACAATTGCGCAAGATAGACCACATGAGCTGAATATAAAATTTAACTTAAATAGATTTAACACTGGACATCTTATTGATGAAAAAGGTGTAGGAACTAAAACTTGGATAGGATAAAAAATGTTAGAAATTAAATGTCCTTATTGTGGGAAAAGATCCCAAAATGAATTTTCTTATGGTGGAGATGCAAGTGTAAAAAGACCTGAAATTGAAAAAGAAATTTCTAATGAAGATTGGAATGATTTTGTTTATTTTCGTGAAAACCCTAGAGGAAATCATTCAGAATTTTGGCACCACGTATCAGGCTGCAGACAGTGGTTTAAGGTTTTAAGAAATACAGCAACACACGAAATTTATAAGACTGCTAAAATAGAAGAAGAATTATAATTTTATGTTACAAAATTTTAGATTAGAAAAATCAGGTTACATAAATAGAAAAAAAATAATTTCATTCAAATTCAATGGAAAGAAATATTTTGGCTACGAGGGGGATACTCTAGCATCTGCGTTGTTAGCTAATGGAGTACATTTAGTTGGTAGAAGTTTTAAGTATCATAGGCCAAGAGGTTTTATTGGTGCTGGTATTGACGAGCCTAACGCTCAAGTTCAATTATATAGTGGTGCTAAAACAGAACCTAATGCTATAGCCACAACAGTAGAATTAGTTGAAGGTTTAGTCGCAAAAAGCCAAAATTGTTGGCCTTCAGTTTCTTTTGATATAGGGGCAATAAATAATTTTCTTAGTAAGTTTTTTCCAGCAGGTTTTTATTACAAAACTTTTATGTGGCCAAAGAGTTTTTGGTACAAAATATATGAACCTTTTATCAGAAGAGCAGCAGGTTTAGGAGTTGCACCCTTGAAACCAGATCCAGATAGATATGAGCATAAATTTGAATATTGCGATATTTTAATTGTTGGTTCAGGACCTGCAGGTTTAGCTAGCGCATTAGCAGCTGCAAAAAATGGAGCAAAAATAATTCTAGCAGAAGACAAGCCTAGATTTGGGGGAAGTTTGTTAACTGATGATGTTACAATTGGAAATAAAAAAGGAAAAGATTGGGCTGACGATACAATAACTCAACTTAAATTGATGCCTAACGTAACAGTGAAAAACAGATCACAAGTTTTTGGTTATTATGATCATAATATGATGGTTATGTTTGAACGCACTAGAGATCATATTGAAGATCCAAACAAATTTATACCTAGGCAAAAACTTTGGTATATTAGAGCTAAAGAAGTTATAATTTCTTCAGGATCAATAGAGCGACCTTTAGTTTTTGGCAACAACGATAGACCAGGAATTTTTTTAGCTTCAGCAGCTAAAGAATATATTAAAGTTTATGGAGTGCTTCCTGGGAAAAATCCGATAATTTTTACAAATAATGATACTGGATACGAAACTGCAATAGAATTTAAAAAAAATGGAGTTAACCCATTAATAGTTGACACGAGATCTGATTCTGAAAACTCTATTATTAAAGAGGCTAAAAATCTAAATATTGATATTAAGTTTTCTCATGGAGTGGTTAACGCAATAGGTTATAAAAAGGTAAATTCGGCTATAATAGGAAAATTAAATTCTAATAAATCTGGATACGAAAAATTAGAAACTATTAAATGTGATTGTATATGTGTATCAGGAAATTGGACACCAACTGTCCATCTTTCTTCTCAGTCAGGAAATAAATTAAAATTCGAAGAAAAAATAAATGCTTTTATACCAAATGAAAAAAAGCAAAACGAGAGTACAATTGGTTCTGCTAAAGGATCTTTTACATTAAAGCAATCACTAGAAGAAGGATTTGCTAAAGGATACGAATTATCAAAAAAAATAAATGGAAAAAACTTACAAACACCAACACCTTCATCAAATGAAAGAAAATTCGAAAAAAATGATAAATTTTGGTGTATGCCACTTCCAGAACATAAAAATTATAAACGATGCGTAGATTTCCAAAATGATGTTTATGTTTCAGATATTGAGTTAGCTCTACGAGAAGGCTTTAGATCTATAGAACATGTTAAAAGATATACAACATTAGGTATGGCTACTGATCAAGGAAGAACAAGTAATTTAAATGGTTTACAATTAGTTGCAAATATTGAGAAAAAAATTGTTCCTGAAGTAGGCCACACAACTTTCAGACCTCCTTTCACGCCAGTTACTATTGGAGCTATAGTTGGAAGAGAGGTAGGTCAAAATTACCGCCCAACAAGAAAATCTCCTATGCATTATTGGCATGAAAAAAATAATGCAGTATTTGTTGATGCAGGTTTATGGTTGAGGCCGCGATATTATAAACAAGATCATAATGAAACTTTGCAAGAAGCTTCAAAAAGAGAAGCTGCAAACGTACGAAAAAATGTTGGTATATGTGATGTAACATCACTTGGTAAGATAGATATCAAAGGACCTGATAGCGCAATATTTTTAAATAGAATATATACAAATGCTTGGATGAAATTACCAGTTGGTAAAGCAAGATACGGAGTTATGCTCAGGGAGGATGGAATGGTGTTTGATGATGGTACTACGACAAGAATATCAGAAAATCATTATCATATGACTACTACAACTGCTCAAGCAGTTAATGTACTTTCTCATTTAGAATATTATTTACAAGTTGTTTGGCCTGAACTAGATGTAAGTGTTTTATCAACAACTGAGCAATGGGCTGGAGTAGCAATTGCAGGACCTAACTCAAGAAATTTACTAAGTAAACTCTTTCCTGAAATAGATTTATCAAATGAAGCTTTACCATTTATGGGATTTAGAGAAGCAGATTTATTTGGTGTTTCAGCAAGAATTTTTAGAATTTCATTCTCAGGAGAATTGGCTTACGAAATAAATGTTGAATCTGGTTATGGAGTTTTTATGTGGGAAAAAATAATAGATTTAGGTAAAGAAATGAACATAGAACCTTATGGAACAGAAGCTCTTTCGACTTTAAGAATAGAAATGGGCCACGTGGCAGGTTCAGAAATTGATGGAAGAGTGATTCCGTCTGATCTTTCTCTTGAGGGACTGTTAAGTAAAAAGAAAGACTTTATTGGAAAAAGGTCTTTGAACAGAGAAGCATTTGTAAACCCCACTAGGGAAAAAATTGTAGGGGTAATTCCTGTAGATAAAAAAACAATGATACCGGAGGGCTCGCATATAGTTAGTGATGAAAATGCATCATTACCAAATCCAAAACTGGGACATGTTTCTGCATCATGCTGGAGTGTAGAGTACAATAATCCGTTTTCTTTAGCAATTTTAAAGGATGGAAAAAATAATATTGGTAAAAAATTTTATGCTCTTTCACCTTTAAAAAACAAAAAAATTCCAGTCGAAATAGTGTCTTCACATTATGTTGATCCTAAAGGAGAAAGGGTAAGATCATGACAGCCTTATCCGCATTAGAGAATGTTCATAAAAAAGGTCTTTTTGGTGATCACCATAAAAAAAATGAAAATGATTTGCTTAAAATTTCTGAACAAAAAGAATTAATAGTAGTACAAGTTGTTCATTATAAAAAATCGCAAATAAAATTAAATACATATAAAATTGATAATTTAGAATTTCCTTTAGAAAACTCTAGGGTAACCAGCAATGAAAAAACAAGAATTCTAAATACTGCACCGAATACATGGCTGATTATTTCAAAAAGAGAAAATATTGTAAATTTAATTAAAGAAAAATGTAAAAGCGAAAATTTTGCAATAACTGATTTATCTCATTCAAGATGTATAATAAGAATAGAAGGTTCTAATACAAAAGAGGTTTTAAAAAAGGGCTGTCCAATTAATTTAGATCAATTAGAAAAAAATAATTGTGCAAGTACTGTTTTTAATGGAATTAATATATTAATTGATTTAATTGATGATAAACCTGACATATTTAATATTTTGACATTAAGAAGTTTTGGTGAATCTTTTTATCATCATATTACTGATTCAAGTTTAGAATTTGGATATGAAGGAATGTAAAAATAATAATTTATTTTCTATTTTTTAACTTCAACAACATAAAGCCAAGCATTTACATCTTTGCTTGCAATGTAATCAGATTTAAAAAATTCTTTTATGATCCATTTTTTATTTTTAGATAGTTGATCTATTTTTTTATCAAATCCATATTCTTCATATATACCTTCATTGATAGTAAAACAAATTAGACCTTTATTTTTAGTAATTCTAATAAATTCATCTAAAGCGTGGGGTTTCACATGACCAAAAGTAAAAGTTCCCACACACATTACCGCATCATAGCAATTATCGCTAACTTGGATATTTTTATTTAGGTCAATTTTTGAAAGATTTTGATAAAGACCTTTTGGAACCAAATCTAGTAATTTTTGGGAAAGATCTGCTCCATCGAAGTATTTATAACCAAATTTTTTTAACTCTACCCCAACAAGGCCAGTACCACACCCAGCATCATATATTTTAATGTCTTTATGTTTTGCATATTTTTTAAAAGCTTTAACAGTTTCTTCCGGGCCCGAATATTTCCAATCAATCATATCTTGGTCATATTTATTTTTAATACCCCATTCGTCGTAATACTTCATGACCTCATCTGTAGTTTTTAGCTTGTAAATAGGAATTTTGTTTCCAACATCTTTTTGTGCCATAAAATATCTTAACAATACCAAAGATTTAAAACAACCTTAGGTTTCGAATGAAAAAGCTTTACCATTTTAATGGAAGTGATAAGGTTTTATTTATAATGGTTAACGTTGTAGAAAAAAATATAAAGGATTTTTATATCGCCAGATTCTTCTATCATTTAAAATCTAATTCTTTCCAGGGTACTTAATATTTAAAAATATTAAAAATTTAAAATAAAAAGTTAAATAACAATTTTATAGGAGAGAAAAATGAGTAAAAATTTAATAGAAAGACTTAATAAAGGACCTGTTCTTTGTGCGGAAGGATATCTTTTTGCAATGGAAAGAAGAGGATATTTGTCAGCTGGAGCTTTTGTTCCTGAAGTAGTTTTGGAACACCCAGAAGTAGTTTCTCAATTACATAGAGAATTTATAAGAGCCGGAAGTGATGTTATTCAGGCATTTACTTACTATGGTCATAGAGAAAAATTAAGAATAATAGGAAAAGAAAAACTTCTTGAACCTCTTCAAAAAAATGCACTACAAATAGCAAAAGATTCTAAAAAAGAATTTAAAGATCTAGATCTAATGGTTTGTGGTGATGTAGCTAATACAAATGTTTATGACCCAAACGATAAAAAAAGCAATATTGAATGTCAGAAAATGTTTGAAGAACAAGTTCTTTGGGCAAAAGAAGCTGGCGTTGATTTTATAGTTGCTGAAACAATTACTTGGGTAGAAGAAATGAAAATTGCACTGAAGGCCATTAAAGATGCTGGATTAATTGCTGTATGCAATTATGCATTCAGAAGAGATGGCAAAACTAGAGATGGTTTTTCTCCTGGTGATGCATGTAAAATACTAGAAGATAA
>Ga0114933_10004240_pt1 | contig 13541 bp, 17 predicted proteins | sample 4SBtaG_FD_89691 | JGI IMG/M metagenome (GOLD analysis project Ga0114933, IMG submission 89691) | Deep subsurface microbial communities from Kolumbo volcano to uncover new lineages of life (NeLLi) - 4SBTROV12_W25 metaG | ecosystem: Environmental > Aquatic > Marine > Volcanic | place: Kolumbo...
CCCTCAGTTATGATGATTGTGCTTTCTAATGTTGGCAATTTGCTATCATAAACCTGTTGTCCCCAAAGCTTTTGTGCGTTCCCATCCCACCAAAAACTCTTTGTTCCATTTGCACTCCTATACTTAACTGCTTCCACCTCTCCATCGCTAACAAAGGTAAAACCAATGACTGGTTTATTATTTTTTTCCGTCTGGACGACTCCTGCCGTTTCTGAGGCTGTAATACTTATACCTCTATCCTGCAACCAATCACTAGCTTTGTCATTGGGTATATTTTTTGGTGTTTCTACTGGTTTTTTTACTTCTTGTTTTACTACTTTCATTTTAAATTCCTCTCTCCTTGATACTAAGCCATTAATACCGCAATGATGACAATGATATATAACCTTATCAGCTTCAATATTTACTGACAAAGGTTTATCGTGTTTGTTTTTACTCCTCTCATTTTGGCATGAGGGACATGATATTTTATGTTGACCAAGCTTCATACCGCTTGTTCTTGATTGATTATTTATATGACTTAAAAAGTCCCTTTTATCTATTTCGCTCTTGACATACATGAAACCTCCTATAGTATGTATATACTTACTATGTAGTATGTACTACCTAATATTAAAATATAGTAAGTATCTACTTACTATATATACCAAAATACCTATCAACAATATCGCAGACATCTTCTGCAAGTCTCTTCTTAGATAATACTGGATAGGTATTTAATTCCTTAATTGCTTCTACAATGCCATCTGATTTGATGTCATTACGATTACATAAATTGGAAAAATCATCAGACATAAAGTATAATAAAGCTTCGTTAGATAACTTTGGGTGCTTACTAGCAACATCTCTAACAGCTTGTTTAACCACAAGACCATCTAAAGTTTTTTGGTCTGTATCTGAATCAATGTGGTCTGTCTGAAGCATTAAAATATATTACATTAAACTCTTGACATTATCAACACATCATCTACACTTATATAAGACATCAAAGGATTGAACTAACTAAGAGTTTAAATTTGGTGTCAAAGTCTGAATTTGTTCTTATGGCGATAATGGTAAATCGTTTACGAGATGAAGTTTAGCCGACTATAAACTGCTATAACTAAATTACCAGTCTGATTTTCCCTCACTTGCGAGGTGGTTTGTACAGACTAAAACAACAAAGCCATAATTTGCTATAAGGTTAGCGGGTAAGAGGAAAGCTATTAAATCTATTCCTGTTTTACCTAGCAAAGAGATAAATGCGTATGAGTCTTTTTGCTAAAGGTAATATGAACAAAGCCTTATTTTTTTTTGGAGGAAAGCGTATGACAACACTAGATGAAAAAGAGATTCTGCTACTGCAAATCTTGTTAGACAAAATCACACCACAACAAATGGCTCACATTAGAAGTATGCTTAATGTAGATATCAATTATGTTAAGGCATTAAAAACAAAACTTAATTTTTTACCAAAAGGAGGATAAATGGAATTTGAAATTAAAGATGGCATCCCTATACCAAGAGGAGTAGGAAAGCCTAGGAAGTATGACTTACCCTTGGAGGACATGAACAAGGGACAAACTGTAAAAGTTCCTCTAGCGAAGTCTAAGATAGCTTCTGAGGTAAAGATAATTAGAAATGCTTGTTTAAGGTTTACACACAAACATCCTAACTATAAATTTACTGTAAGACAATTAGAAGATGGAGTAGGCATATGGAGGCTATAAAAGACATGGATATTATTCAAGAGCAACTTGTTAAAGCCAAGAAGATACTTGATGAAAGCAAAGCTATGGTACAAAAAATGCAGGACATAGTTTTTTGTATGGAAGTAGAAGCTAATGAATTAAAAAAAGAATTAGAGTTTCGTCAAAATAGACTGGAAAGTGAAATACACTAATAAACATAACATCCCGCAAGAAATAATTAATGCGGTACACAATGATAACTACAGTAGAGGTAAGGCTACCATATCTGCTACTGGTTTGTTGCAACCTCCAAGAATAAGACTATTGGCACAAGAGCATTACGACAAGCTTACGATAGATGTATCAGATGAAATATGGAAACTACTAGGACAATCAGTTCATACCATATTAGAAAGAGCCAATGAGGATAACGAGGACACCATTACAGAACAAAGAATGTTTGCAACAGTTAAAGACTGGACTGTTAGTGGTCAGACAGACAGCATAGATGTTAAAAGTAAAATACTAAAAGATTATAAAGTGACTTCTGTTTGGTCTATTGTATCTGCTTTGAAAGAAGGTAAAGCAGAATGGGAACAGCAACTTAATATCTATGCGTATCTCTACACCAAAAACACAGGAAAAACTATAGACCAGTTAAATATTATTGCGATAGCGAGGGACTGGAACAAAAATCAGTATCTCCGTAGTGGTGGAGATTATCCGCCATCGCCAATTACAGTTTTAAATATAGATTTATGGAGTGATGAAGAGCAAGAAGCTTTCATCAATCAAAGAGTTTCAATTCATCAAGAAGCAGAAGTGGATTATCTTATCAATGATAAGCTTCCGTTATGCACAGATGCAGAAAGGTGGAGAAGAAAAGATACTTATAGAGTGGAAAAGAAAGGTAGAAAAACTGCTGTTAGAGTGCTTGATACCCAAGAAGAAGCTAATGAGTATATAGGTGGTCATAAAGATAGTAAGTTGCTGAAAGTCGTAGAAGCCAAAGGCGAGTGCGTTAGATGTGCTAACTATTGTGATGTGGCTGAATTTTGTAATCAATATAATGAGGAAAGCAAATGAATATTGAAGTAAAAGAAGCTATAGAGATTGTTGAAAATGCTTTGAGTTTTTATGCAGAAGAGGGCATATCTTCTGATAAAAAAGCACAAAAGATATTAGACAAAGCTTGGAATATAGTAAAAGAAAAAAGAAACTATGGATATGGTTATGATGATACCAACTCTATAGCTATTGTTTGGGAAATAGATGATATTGGAAACCTAAGACCCGATTTGACTGATGATGAATGTATGGAAGTATTGCATTATACAGACAGAAAACATGACGCTTTTTTAGGTGTTTCTTGGGACACTTTAGAGTGGAACGCTGATTATCTGTTTCCAGTAAAGGAGGAAGCAAGTAATGGCTGAACTACAAACAAAACCAATTAAAAAGAAGATGATACTGCATATAGATTTAATCTATTGGCAAACTGAGGAAATGTCTAGGGAAGATATTATTAATTTAGGTATTGGCACAAAAAAAGGTATTGAATGGGAAATATTTCGGTGTATAGGCGATTATCTACCTATTTCTTACATACATAACTGGGAAGAGGTAAAACCTGTTTTAGATGAACAAACAGAAGAAGGTATGCCTTTAGGAGATTATGCTGAACAAGAGTTTGAGTTAATGTGGCAACACCACAATAACCCTAAATACGAATGGGAATATGAATTTTATTATGGAGAAAGCGATGAGTAAAGAACTAACTTATAAAGAAGTATGGGACAAGCTATCTAAGATAGATTGTTCAGAAAAGATAGAAAAGAAAGGAAAATTAACTTATCTATCTTGGGCGTGGGCGTGGGGTATTCTACAAGAACACTATCCACAAGCACAATACTTATTCTATCAAGGCGAGGATGATGTGCCTTATGTCAGATATCCCGATGGAACTGGAGAGGTTAGGTGTAGAATATCTATAGATAACTTAACTAGAGAAATGACACTATGTGTTATGGACTTTAAAAACAATGCTGTTAAGAATCCTAATTCTTCACAAGTAAACAATTCTAAAATGCGTTGCTTAACTAAATGTTTGGCGATGTTTGGTTTAGGACATTATATCTATGCGGGAGAGGATTTGCCCGAAGATGTTGAAGATGATATAGACAACTTAGATGATGAAACAGAATCTAAGAAAGAGCCAACACCAGTAGAAACTCCAACAGAAGATGTTGAAGTAGATAAAGGTTATGGAACAGAAGAATGGGCGGAGTTATTTGTCAAAAGCTTTTTAGAGTTGGCAAAACTTAGCAAAACTAAAGATGCTATGACATCTTATTATAAAAATAATACTAAAGATTTAGCTACATTGAGGGATAACTTTCCTAAGATGAAAGCTGATTTGGATAGTGAACTTAAAACAATCGTAAGCAATCTAAAGGAGGATTAATATGTACGATAATAAAAACCAAAGTGATGGAGCAATCTACACTAATGACTATAAACAGAATGATAAACAGCCCGATTGGACTGGTAAGGTAGAGATTAGTAGAGATATGCTCAAAGAATTAGTCAGTATTGTCAAAGAGGGCGGGACTGGAGAACTAAGAGTGGCTTTATGGAATAGAACTTCTAAGAATGGCAAAGAATACAAGTATGCTAGGTTAGACATTCCGCAGAAGAAAGAAGAGCCTAAAGAAGAGCCAGTAAAGGATTCAAGCGATGATATTGAAACCTTTACAGATGATGAAATTCCATTTTAGAGGAGGGATTAATGGGTAAATCAAAAGCATTTAAGAAAGCATTGAAAGATGCTTTGAAGAAAGAGGGAGTGAAAAATGAGTGGATGGAATCACATCTACTAATTGATTCACTAGATTTAGATAAACCAAATAAAAGGGAGAAAAAGAATGGCAAATCCAAATGGAAAAACCCAAATCATTTCTGATGATAAATATACCTACGGAAAAGATTTAGTGGTGCAAATTGAAGAAAACATAGACGAGTATATATTTTTTGATTTCATGTCTGCGTACAGAACTTTGATTGAACAAATCAAAAATGTCAAAGATGGTATGGGAACTTCATCCCATGAACAACTTATGGACTATCTGTTTTTGAAGATAGAGGAAGCTAGAGATGAACACTTTAAAAACAAGATGGGGATTGAATAATGGACAGAACAAATATACCAGTACACTTACGACATCTATCTGAATGGCGTTTAAGATGTTTGTTTTACTTATTTAGAGCAAGATAATGGATGAACAGATAGAGAATTGGCAAGTACAAATAAGAAATGTCGCTCCCATGATGCAGAAAGCTGAATACGAATTGTTAAAGTCAGAAGCAGATGTTAAAAGAGTAATAGCTTTATGGAAAGCTGTTGCTCTTTCTGAGGGCATTAAAACTGCTACTGGACAAGATAACTATGCAGAAAACAAAGATGAAGTATATCAATCTAGGTTAGCTGTTGCGGTTGCTAAAGGTCAACTAAGTGCAGTCAAGGTTGAGTTAAGAGCCTTAGAAGTAGGGTTTGAGGAATGGAGAACTAAAATGGTTAATGCTAGAGAAGAAAGAAAGAGATATGGAGCATGACAAAAGGTAGCAGACAAAGACCCTTTGACAAAGATAAGTTTAACGATAACTTTGAGAAGATATTTGGAAACAAGAGAAAGAAAAAGAAAATAAAAAATGGGCATAAATGTTAGTCATATAAGTTCAACAGGAACATTAACACTAGGAACAACATCTCTTGGTAATACTATTTCAGTAGGTTCAACAGGAATGTTGACAGACCATTATCTTTCAGACAAGGAAATAAAAGATAAATTCTCTACAACAGCATCACATAGAAGAAAATTCAAAGTCAACGAAATATTTAGACATGGAGTATATATTTTATTTATGGGAAATGTTGTTGTTTATGTAGGAGAAAGTATAAATCCTTATGCTAGGGTATGTGCTCACATTAAATCTGAAAAAAAATTTGATGGGTTTAAAGTTATATATTGCAAAGAAAGTAGAAGAAGATACTGGGAAAAAAAATTAATAGAGGGTTATTTACCAAAATATAATAAAACTCATAAGATAAGACCCATAAGAAGAGTAGTAAACATAAATACAGGTATTGGTTTTGCTGAAAGGTAGAAAACCAACAAAGAAAGAAGCTGAACACATGGACAAGGTAAGTCAGCTAGGTTGCATTGTTTGTAGAAATACCAATGGAAGTATAACTCCTGCTGAAATACATCACATAGAGGGTAAGACAAAGGCTAATTCACATTTTAAAGTATTACCTCTTTGTTTTGAGCATCATCGTATAGGCAATAGATTTAGACCTATAAGCAGACATCCATATAAGAAAAGATTTGAGGAAGCTTACGGCACAGAAGAAGAGTTATTAGAGCAAGTTAATAAGTTGTTAGATGAAGATTGATTTACCGCTAGAGGTTTACTACACAAAGAATAAGAAGTTTATCCTTAACTTAAACAACTATCGTAATGCTCATTACAGAATACTATCCAATGCCAAGAAGATTTATGCAGACAATTTAGTTGATAGGATTAGTCATCCTAAATACGAAGAGCCTGTTGTATTGATTTATACCTATTATGCAAAAAGTAAAAGAAGATTAGATGTAAGTAATCCTTGTTCTATTATTGACAAGTTTACTTGCGATGCTTTGGTAAAAGCAGAAGTGTTAGAAGATGATAGTAGTAAACAAATTAAACAAGTTATTTATAAATATGGTGGGATTGATAAAGAAAATCCTAGATGTGAATTGGTGATAAAAAAAATAGACCAGTAAATAATATTTTTGACGCTGCTGGGCTGCAGCTCAAAAAAATATTTACCAGTCAATGGTTTTCTGGGAGGAAAGCAAATGCTAAAAGATATACTACAAGAAAAGTTAGATAAACGAAAAAGAAAGTGGTGGGAGTGGCACAAAAAGAATCCACAAGTTTGGGATAAGTTTGAGCAATACACATTGGAGGCTATCAATAGTGGTAGGAAAAAGTATTCGCATTGGGCGATAATTAATCGTATTCGTTGGCACAATGAGATAGAAACTAAGGGTGGGGACTTTAAGATAAGTAATGATTACATCTGTTTCTATGCCCGTTTATTTCATGCTAGACATCCACAACATAAAGACTTCTTTACCTTGAAACCATTGAAAGAAGAAAAGGATATGGCTATGTTAGAGGTTAAGACTGAAAATAGGAATGTTAGCTTTCTTCCTCAATTCGGGAACCATAGCTAGTCGCATATCTCTTTCTAGTTCTAAATCTCTTATCATATCTGACTTAACTGTTATAGATAGATTTTCATCTTGATAGATTCTATCTCTACGCTTTCTCCAGTTATCTAAGTATCTTTCTATTGACCTTACTTGTCCTTTGATATTCAACACACCTTGCATATTGCTTCTATAAGCTGATAGTTCATCAAATCTTCTTTGTTTTTGTAGAGAGTTGATAGTTGCTACTGCCCTGTCAACCTCTCCTCTTAACTCATAAAACTGTTGCTGATAACCACCCGACTTATCTAAATCAAGTAATAGTCTATTAAAGACTGGCATTTTACTTAGTTGATAGTTGGAAGGTATTAGAGGACTTCCTGTAGCTCCTCTAGTGATAGTATCTACAGCACTTAATACATATCCACCAAGTGTTCCTGTATAACCTCTCATAACGTGCTCTATCTTTGCAGGAGATATATTAAGAGCTTCACCCATTACTCTTGCAAACTCATTGGTAGTTGGTCTTGATTGTAATCCAGGTTCTTTCTTTTGTTGATAGTAGGGTACTATTTCTGTATCAGTAAAAGTATTTCTGTTATTTATTACTTCTGATATAGGTTTTAATAATTGTATTCCACCACCAGGTTGAAAGAATGGTATGTTAAAAGAAGTTTGAGCCTGTCTGCCAATAGATGTCATAGCTTCATCAACAGACTTTCTTGTAAAAGCATCATCTCCCATAGTCATATCAAATACTCTTTCTGGTATAGCTTTAAATAACATACCTACTTCAAATGGAATAGGTATCTTAACTGCATTGCCATTGCCTATAGGCATGACCCAGTTATCATCTCTTACTTCTCGTTTAAGATTTTTGTATTCATCTGTATCACTTACCATCATGTAGTAAAGTGCCGTTAGACTTACAAGTAATCCTGCATTAAAGAATGTTCTTCTAAATATTCTTGATTGTACTTCTTTTAGTGATTCTCCAACCTGTTGTTTTTCTACAGCAGAATATTTACCAAATAATCCTCTATGTAATACATCAAGACCTTGTATTCTTGCATTTAAGAATGGTATTGCAGCAGTAATAATTCTAAATAATGAATCAGAACCACGCCTTCCAAAGTTAATTATTTCTTGTGCTTGATAAGCCGCTTCTGATTGTGCAACTGCTTCTGATTTACCTTGCTCTTTTAACATTTTATAAACACCATCATAAACTGCTTTACGAGTTGCACCATCTGATTTAGTAGTAAGTGCTCCTAAACCATCCCATAATTTAAAGAAAGCACCTGTAGGAGACATACCATTATTTGGTGTAAGTCCTTGTTGTCGCATAGTTCTAGTAATAAATTGTTTTACACTACCTTCATCAACAGAATAGTCATAGCCACCAAGAACACCAAACTGTTCTAGTTCTTCCATACTACCAAACATATTTTTAACTGAATCAATGATAGGCGTATATGGTGCACCACTTGTTACAGCAGAAGATAAAGTATCTCTTAAAATATTTATAACAACAAAGCCTGGGTCTCTTGTAACTGTATCTCTAAGCAGCCCTGCTGGTACTGCTAAAAATTTTCCTATAGCACCTGGAGCTACTCCTCCAACATTTTGTAAACTATAGACCAGTCTAGGGTCATCTACCTGATAGTGTTGCTTGTTACCATTTTCAAAGAAGAATAAGCTATCAGTTGTACCTGCGTCTTTTGCAGATATTTTTTGAGCTAATCCCATTGTTTCTAAGTTTGTAACTATTTTATTCATTGCATCATTTTTTAATGCTGCTGTAAGAATAGATAATGAGTTTCTTGATATAGCTTCTATTGGGTCTGCATCAATAATTTCTTCTGAACCTTTTATTTGTATATCTAATGGATTTCCTGGTAGTGAACCACCTGCAATTTTAGGTCCTTTAATGCCGCTATCATCAACCATTTGTCTATAGAAAGGATAATAAACAGAATGTTCTCTCCATAATGCAGATTGTTCTGCACTTAAAATACCTTTACTTTCTGCAAGTTTAATTAAAGCATTATTCCAATTTTGATAATTATTATAAACTTCTACCACTTCAGGATGTTGTTGTTCTATTTGCTGTATAAGAATATAGTCTTTAGGTTTAACTGGTGTATCTATTTCTCTACCACTTTCATCAAGACTTTTTGCTCTTTTTAACATAGCATAACTTTTAAAAACAGCTTCTAAATTTAACTTAAGATTAGAAAATAATGGTGCAAGTATTTGTATAAGACCACCTGTTTTACCTGTAAGATTACCATTAGCATCAACAAGAGGTAAAGGTATTGTTTTTACTAAAGATTTAACTCCATCTACTAAATCAGTTGGTATTCCTCTTGTAAGCATACCTTGAAATACACCTCTTGATTTATCAGACATTCTTACTGATTGTTCTGCACCTGCACTTGCAAACATATTAGCAAGTGTTACTTGTTCTGCTGTTGCTATAGCTTCTTCTTCTGTATAAGGTTTTTTAGTTTTAGGATTTTTTCTTAATTTACCTGTTCTCTCATCTATTCCTAAATAAAATTCTTTAGTTTTACCAGCTAATAATGTTTTAGTAAGGGTATCGTATTGGTCAATATATCTTTGTCTAAACTCTTTAAAGAAATTTTTAATAGATGTAATAGGGTCTTTAACAACTTCAATAAATCTAGCACCCATAGATTGGTCAGGCAATACTTCTCCACCTGTTCTAGTAATAAACTCTTTTAAGTTATCTTGTAGTCCATCAAGAGTAGGTCTTGAAAAATTAGGTATATCATCAGGTGCCTTAGCAGATAAGTCTTTATTAAAGTCTATAGCAATCTTTAAGGCTGTATCTGAGGCATTTAAATTGTAATAAGGTATTGAACCTCTAGGTGTTTGTTTAACTGTTTCTTCGGCTTCTGCTAAAGCTTCTCTTAACTGTATATTTGTTTGTGTATTAGTACCAGTATCATCTCTTTGACCTCTACTAAATAAAGGTATATCTGCTTGTATATCAGGAGCAGTAGCAACTTGTACTGCATAATTTAACTTATCTTTAGTTTGAGCACTATCTCTATGTAAAGGTGCAATTTCTCCTAGTTTATTTATAGGAACAACAAAATTTGCAAATTGATTAGTATATGCTTCACTTTCTTCATCTATATTTTCATTTTTTAATGAAGTAACACCTTGTTCTTGTAAAGTTTGACCACTAGGATTAGGTATATTTTGTTCTACATTACTTTCAGGAAAATGTATAAATACAGGAACAGTTCTACCACCACCTTTTTTTATTAATGCAACTCTATGTCTGCCTTCATGTCTAATTATTTCTCCATTGCCTGTAATTTGTAAACTTGGTAATGAAGCAGTTAATGCAGTATCTGCTATTTCTGGGTCAAACATAGCACTAGACATTCTTCTATTTTTAGGGTCTAAAGCCGCATTTATATCTCCTTCAGAAATACCATATACTGTTGGACCTTCTTCCATTATGTCGTTTATATGTTCTTGGTCAAATGTTGTAAGTTTTAAAAAATCATCAACATTCATTCTTGTAACATGAGTTAAAGGTATTTCTACTCCATTATAAAAACCAACTCTATTACTACTAAAGTCTCTAATTTGTTGACGATTAAAGTCCATATATGGAGGTTGTGTTTCTGTAGCTGCTCTACTAAATGTAGGTAAATCTGTATCTTGTTCAGGTGCAAGTCTTACACCTACTTCTTGTGGATTAAATATGACCATACCAGTCATATCATCTTTACTATAGACACCATCATATCCCGCTTTTTTTACTTTATTTGTTAATGCAAATGTATCTGTTTTAGTTCTTGGAGATTCCCAAGATTCTAAATCTAATTGTTTTTTAAACTCTATAAACTGTGTACTATCAGCATCAAGTAATTTTATATTATTAGGAACAAAATATTTATTTACTATACCAGCTTCTCCTACTTGCTTAGCATAAGCTTGTGCTGTAGCTACTCTATCAGTTAAATAAAGTCCTTCACCTAATGCAAAGAAATCTTCTCCAGTAGCTACACCTGTATTTGGATTTTCTCCTCTATAAAAAATATTATTATTTTTTTCAAAACTTTGTTTCATCCATTCTGGATTTTCATTTAAAGTATTTTCACTACGCATTTCTTTTACTATTTTGTCTTGTAAAAATGCTGCTATATTATATATACGTTTTCGTACTGTAATTGATTCTCCTTTAGCAGGAGCAGTTTTAAAAGTTATTTTATTGCCATCTATATCAAATTTATTAGTTCCTCTTTTAATTCTTTTATCAAAGAAATTTCCATCTGAGTCTACAAAATTTTGTGGTAAATCACTTGGACTTGGATAATAATATAAAGAATCTTCTTCATCTTTAATGCTTTCGTATTTACCAGTTTTAGGATTCCATTTACTTAAATCATTTGTAACAACAAGGTCTCCTACTGGAGATTCATTTAAAATAAATGTTTTTGTTTTACCATCACCTACAAAATCTCCTATTTCAAAACCTAAATTTTGATATTCTGCATATCCATATTCATCTAAACTATTACCATATCTAGCATCATATGGTAAATAATCATATTGTTCTGTTGCAAAGTCCCATTCACCTACTAACATACCATCAAAAGTTCTCTTATCAAGAACATCATCATTAATACCTGAAAAAGCTCCTGGTGGTATAAGTTCTGGGTCATTGTATTGCACATCTGAGTATGATACATTTTGGTCTGAACCATATATAACTTTGTTATAATAATTTAACCAATTTTTTTCATATTTTTTATAAGCTTCAGCAACTTCGCTATACCATCTGTTCTGATATTCTCTACTTTGTATAATATCGTCATCTGTAACAGTTCTACTAAATAAAGGTGGTTGTATGCCATCATCTAATTCTTTTAATCTTTGTTTTGTTTTATTTATAATAGCTGATGTATTTGTTATAGCTCTATTTAATTTTGTTACTTCCCAATCTTTTAATATAGTAGCATCTACTGTTCTTTCTCTTTCTTTTTCAAACAATAATTGATTGTGATAATTTAAACTTTCTTCTAGTATTTCTCTAGGTGCAGTATTTATTTGTTGTTGTGTTTTTGGATATTTGTTTGTTGTTCTACTAAATAAAGAAACTTCTTCAGCTATACCTCCTGGACGATTATCACCTGCAAGAGGTACACCTTCAGCTTGTAAATCTAAAGCTACTCCAGCATTTTTAAGAAATGCAGATAACTCTGTATCAAGTTTAGCTGGTATTCCTAATATATTTCTAATAGCTTCTACAAATTCATTCCATATACTTTTAGTAGCACCTGGTTTTGTTGGTATAGATTCTAATAGTTCTTGAAAGTTTCTATTTGTTAAACCAAATGTTAAAAATTCTGCAGAATCTGGTCTTGATTTTCCGCTTTGTATTCCATTTATTCTATAATCTATTAAATTTTCTTTAAAATATTTTAACCTACTTCTTACATCACTTTCAGTTCTTAACTTGCCATTATTAAAATATACATCTCTTAACTCTACTCTTAAAGAAGTATTTAATGTAGTAGGTAAACTTGACATAAATTCATCAAAAGTTAAATTACCTTCATCAATATTTGTAGCACCCTCATCAAATTTAGACATAATATCTTTAACATAAGTCTCAACTCTTGTTCTTTGATTAGCTAAATCTTTATATGCTTTTTGTATTTTTTTATTTTTAGATTTTGGACCACCACTTACATCTTCCATATGTGGAACAGTAGCTTGATGTATGCCTTCATGTAATAATGTTTCAAAATTAACACCATTGCTGCCCATTAATGTTCTAGCAACAGGATTAGTAGGTCCAATTTTGCCTTCTGCAAATTCTACAAAATCTTTACCAAATACATCATTTATACGCATTTTAAAATATTTTGGTTTAGGTAATATTGTATAACTTACTCTGCCTCTAAAACCTCTTGTTTTATTTTTATCTGCAGTTATTTCTAAAGGAAAGTCATAACCTAATTTTTCTAATGCAACTAAAGATTGATGAACTTTTGTAGCTATAATTTTATAGTCTTTATTAGGTGCATTATTTTTTAACCATTTCATCATTTTTACAGAATCACCTTTGGTACGACTTCTTGGATTAAATACACCTGCTTTTTTAAGACCATCTAAAATAAAAGTTCTTTCATCAGATTTTTCTTTTGCAGACATTTGTCTTGCATTATAAATTTTATTTGGCACAGGACTTGTAGTAGGTGCAACAGGAGGAGTTGTAGGACCTGCTGGAGGCGTAGTAGTTGTAGGTGTAGGTTTTGGTATGGTTAAAGGTCTAATACCTGTAGGCTTTAGAGTTTGTTTTATTTCATCACCAGGAATTATTGTTGGTCTAACTGCAGGTTCATCTAATTGTGAAAAGTCTGTAGCAAAGTTAAATGATTGTAATCCCTTATCTCCAATCCTAGTAGTTCTTACTACACCTCTTTCTCTTCTGCCAATCCTGCCTGATTCAATATCATTAAATATTTCTGTAGCACTCTTATATCCTGAGCTACGCATAGCTTGACCCATAGATTTAAAGAACTCAATAATCTTATTGTAGATACCTTCTACTTTAGGAGGA
>Ga0114933_10004241_pt1 | contig 13541 bp, 3 predicted proteins | sample 4SBtaG_FD_89691 | JGI IMG/M metagenome (GOLD analysis project Ga0114933, IMG submission 89691) | Deep subsurface microbial communities from Kolumbo volcano to uncover new lineages of life (NeLLi) - 4SBTROV12_W25 metaG | ecosystem: Environmental > Aquatic > Marine > Volcanic | place: Kolumbo...
CTGTAAGTTGATCACTTATTGTTACCGAGTCACCAACAGCAACATTAGTAACCTTATTCAGGGTAAATGTTGTTGTTCCAATACCAGCAGTGCTTCCTACTGATATAGCAGTTTCTAATACATTTGTAGTATTCGATGAAGAAGCAGAATTCACTAAAATATCATAAACATATCTTCCTCCTGCTAAATTTCTAGATGCAGTAGATCCTAAAGAAATTTCTATTTTTCCACCAGCTTCACTAGTAAATCCTACACTAAATGTAGCAGCAACAATATCAGTAGCACCTACTGCCACACTCTTTATCATCTGGGAAGAACCACTATAATCAGTAAAATTAAAAGCAGTCCCGTTAGGATTAGTTACTGTAAATATGTTACTAAAATTAGCACCACCATTAATGGTTAAATTAGACTCATAAGGAGTTCCTGATGCAACATCAAATGTTATATTTTGATTAGCCATTTACTAACTCCTTGAGTAAAGATTTAATTTCATTAATCTCATTTTTTAAATTATCAAGATCATCTTTCATATCATCTATTTTATCATTTTCATTATCTCTCAGATTTTTCTGAGTGATATATTCATTATATCCAGTGGCATTTTGATTTACAATAGAATTGGTTTTAGGGTCTCTATATAATCCACCATGACCCTCTACTTTGAGATAAGACATTTTAAGCAAGTGCTAGGACTTTAAGATCTTTCACACGAGGAACATATACCTGATTCGTTGAAGTCATTACTAATTTAATTCTATAATATTTAAAGGAAGGAACATCATTTGCAGTGAAAGTTCTTTCTTTAAAATTATTAGGATCAGGACTACCTAATGTGTTATCAGCAGGTGCTATAAATCTATCAGGTCTTCCATCATTATCAGCAGGATCAATTACCTCTCCTCTTTCATTAAGATTATTATATCCTGGGAAAGGTCTATAAACTGGTTCAAAGTTTTCATTATCACCAATTGCATAGAATGCTCTAATATCACAACTATCATTTAAATAAACATTTGCAATAATTTTGACGGAAGATGCAGGATTTTCCAATGCGATTTCTTTAGAAAGATATTGGAATGCATTAGGATCATCAAATAGACTATTAACTCTATTATCAGTTGTATAACTACTCAATCCAATAGGAGCATTAACTCTATTAGAAATAAAGATAGCACTCATTCTTTGAGAATCAATAACAGGTGATATTCTAGAATCTTGACTGGATAAATTAATTTGCATGTTCATTGATTTATTACCAGGTAATGCACTTAATTTATTTGTTTCATTAATCTTAGAAGCAATTATTCTAGGAGTAGGAAGGTAATTATTTTCACCTATTGCAATGGTTTCATTCGATTGTTCCACATAACCACTTTCATTTCCATCCAAACTAGCACCACTAATAGTTCTTACCTGAGCACTGATATTAGTGCCAGGAACCATAAGAGTTTGAATCTGAGGATTAATTATTTCAAAAGGAATATTTTGTGTAGCAGTTGCATTAATACCTCCTCCTGTTTGAGTTCTATCTGTATATAAAATAGGGAAACTTTCTCCCGTAGATCTACCCAGTCCACTAGAACCCATATCCAATTTAATAGTATAAGAATCAAAAGTAATTGGATCTGCAGTTGATACATCAGCCAAGTTATGGGTTTTATTAATCCTTCTTAAGGATACTCCACCCAATTCATATTTGTAAACAAGTGTTCCTGCAAGATAATTTTTAGCAACTGTAGAATCAATTGATCTAGAAGTAATTCCTATATTTGTTCCTGAAGCAGACTCATAAGAAAGAATCTCATTCCCAATCTGTAAGTAACCATAGTTAGTAGTTCCTACTCCCACACTTTCAAATGTATCTAAGTTATTAACATTTTCTACAACAATATTTCCTGTTGCAGTAGCATTCAAATCATTAGTTAATTTGGTTGGGATAATATCAGTTACAGCATCGGAAAGAGTCACAGAATTATCATTAAAATACATTCCATGATTTGTATGGTTGACTACAATTTGATCTCCACTAGTAACCTCAGTAAGGTTATTAATAAAAACACCTCCACCAACATTATTAGCACCATTTAACTCAGTCGTAATTCCAGTAGAACCATCTAACATAATGTATTGAACTGTCTTACCCACTCCAGTTACAAAATCACCTTGAACATTATCAACAACTAATTGCGTAGCACTAGAAATTCCAACAACAGATAATCTAACATTAGCACCTATGGCTTTATTACCAATACCAGTTGATCCAATACTAAGAACATCACCCGCAACATAACCATCTCCTCCCGCAGTAATGGTTGCACCAGTTGCTACTCCATTTTCAACAGTAATCTTAGCAGTTGCATTAGCACCACTTCCTGTTATGCTGCTTAACTTAACATCTGGGAATACAAATCCACCTGATACAGGAGTAAGTCCAATTCCAGCATTAATGATATTTAAAGTTCCTGTTGCAATTCCTGCACTTGAAACATAATCACCAGTAGCATTACTTCCAAATTGTTTAATCGTATATCCTGCTTTTAAATTAGCATCTTCTAAATTAGATCCAATACCTATTCTTATTTTTCTAGAAGTAAGATTAATAGGATCTGGTGATAACCTAGCAATTTGCTCATTACCTAAAGACAATTCGGGACTATAAACTTGTAAGGATCCTGTAGTTGCAAAATCTGCTCTGTATAGAGTGAATTTAAGATCTTCCCACTGACTTGGTTCCCATGTAGAACCATTTTGCGATTTAAATAGAGAACCTAAGAATGGTTGCTGAGAAACAAATTCTCCTGTTATTAAATCTGATTCTCCTACTCTTGAAACAAATGCAGAATACTTATAGGATTCTGAAAGAAGAACTATTGCATATTCAATTCCACCTTCTACATAAATTGGGGCATCAAATTTAAATGTAGTGGCCACTGTACTATTACTAGAAACAGCAATTTCAGAGGGTGATTTAACAATTTCAGAAAATGGAATAACCTTTGTAGTAGGAAGACCATTTATCATAGTCCTTAATTGGAAAGTAACAGGAAGTTGGGTATCATCTTTTGTAGCAAAATAAACTTCACAACTTGTTAAGAAAACTCCATTAGGATCTTCGACAAAGAATGATTGAGCTAAAGGATCCCATTGTTGCATACTTACATTTCTCCATTCTCTGGTTCCTGCTACTTCCGTCCATTCACCAGTATTTCTTGTTTCAGTGATAGCAGTAGTTTCAATCCTTGCATTTCTTACAGAAATAATATCTTCCTGAACTGTTTCTAGAATTCCTGTAGATCTAAATCCTTCATCTGCACTTGTTTGGGCATTCTCTCTATCAAGGGTTTCATTATTAATTAAAGTAAATACTTTTTCACCTGTTTCAAATCGTGGATGGGTTCCAACATCAGGATCTGGAATATAATAACTTCCAAGTAAGTTTGCTCCAATATCAGATACTAATCTGAGATTGGTAACAACCGCTATAGCACCACTAGTTTCTCCAACTAACATCATATCATCTTCTACCCATCCCCAATATGATCCTTGAGGTTGATCTGCTAATGAGAATGTATCAACATTTAGAATAGTAGAAGTTGATGAATAAGTAGCAGGAATAGGTTCCGCAGAATAAGGACTCGCTCCATATCTCTTAGTAGGTGAATTATATGGACCTTCCATATGATTTGACTGTGCTACTCTAAACCTAATACTAGGATCTACTAAATTATCATTTTGCGGAGAACCTCCAATTGGTCTAGTTGTTCCAGTAACAGTTTCCCCGATTTGGAATACACCAGAAGCCATTGAAATTTCTAGTAGTTTTGGAACACAATATTGAGTTACATCTCTACCATCAAAGAATGCATATAATTGAGTAGATGGTTTAACTCGTTTTGCAACAAATTCAACATTACGAGATCTCATAAATCCAATAAGGTCTCTACTTACAAGTCTATCTCCTTGTGAAGTTCTATCAAACTGTTCTGTAATTACTCTACGTGTGCCTTGTCTTGTTTCATTACCAACTACTCTTTGCATCTGTGTAGTCAATATCTGCCGCATGTTTCGCCTTCCAGGACGGGAACCTGGAGCCCACCGTTGAATGAAAGATTGAACATCCATTCTTGTGGTTTCTATTTCTCCAGACCAATTTTGTTCCCATGAATCCCAAACAACAGATCCAAATCCACTTTGTGGATTCCCCCCAAACTGGTCAGTAAATTCTGCAACAGTTTGTGCAAAATCACCTTCCATATTAATAACATTTGCTTCTAACCTTCTGGTATCTAACCAGTTATCAGATGCTGGTGTAAGATCAAGAGTTCCTTTCCAGAAAGATATCATGAAAGGAGTTACAGATTCACTTCGAGTTCCAAATGTTTGCTTTAACCACTGCACTTCATTATAATTGAGAGTTATTATATCTCCTGTTCTTTTAATATTAGTTCCTTGAGGATTAATATATCTTTTATCAGAATTAGCATTTATTCCTTCTACAGGACCTAATTCTAAATCAACTGCAGTAGTATAATGGTTTGGTCGTAAAATTTGATTTGTTACATCTACACTATTCTTATATCCAACAAGAGTTGTTTGTGAAAGGAAATTAGTAAAGTTGTCAACAAAAAATCCAGCTTTGAATTTATTAAAACCTGCAGAATCGGGAACAAATAAACTAGCAGTATTTGCTTCTAATAAAGAAAGAGAAGTATAATATTCCAAAGATGAAATTCTCTTTTCAAGTCGGTTAATATCCGACATTTTATATCTCTTATAGTCTAAGAAACTTATAGAAATATCATTAATATTATAAAGATATGGAGGTATTGTTACAGTCGAAATCTTTAATGCATCATCAACTCCTACGGGTTGTGTTGGAGAAACAGCAGGAGTACCGTATTTAACTTGGAAATTACCATCTTTGGTGATATAGATGGCATCCATTCTTCCAAGATAATAGGAAAAATCAGTTAAGATTGTTTCATCCGATGCTAAAATATTTGCAGCAGAATTACCAGCTGCATTAAATTCTCTTCCAAAAAATTCAAGAGGAGATCTTACATCTTCAGCAACCACATAATCAGAAACTCTAGGTCTAATATCAATTAAATCAGTATTTCTAAGACCATTTACTGTAGGAATTTCAGTGGTGTAATTAAATGTATCATAAGAATTTTTAGTTGTAATATCACCATCATCAGTTGATTGATAATACCCATTTGAGAAATATATTTTTAATTGTCTAGTAGGTGCATCCGAATCAGAGTTTCTTTGAATAGAAGGATATCCATAAAAAGATTGATTTTGACCATTTTGAGAAGTAAAATTAGGAGATATATTAATACTTGTAAAATCTAAGGTAACAATTTTTCCTTCAATTTTAGATTCTTCAAAAGAAACCACTTCATTCTCTTTAAACTTAATATCATTTTGACTAATAATAGAAATTTTACTATCAGAAACTATTTCAGCAACAATAGCACATGCATTAGTAGATTTTCCTTTAATTTTTTCACCTACTATCAAATCAGAAGTTTTTCCTGTAGGTCCTGTTAATGATGAGAAAGTGATTGTAGGAGCAGATGCTTCTGAAGTATTAATAGATTCAAAAATAGCCTCAACATTTATCAAATCTGCAACATTTAGAGATATATCTAAATCTTGAACTCTTGTACCATATGGATAATTTCCAGAAGTCAAACCATCATTAAGAGTGGTTGAACCAATACCAGATGCAGAATCAATAGATTTATCTACTACAATACTATTAACTCTATTTCTAATCTTCTCCTTTGCTTTAGGTTTTTGCTTTTTCAGTGTTGTAATGAGAGTAGCATCATCAATACCATCACTTAAACCTTCAATTTGCAATCTAGTAGAACCAGAAGTTATTTTAACTCTATCTTCTGTTAAAAGTTCAGTAGTACCATCACCTTTTATTAAGGTATACCTTTCTGGTTTAAATGGTAAAAATGTTTCATTTGTACCAGATGCAACCTGCTCTGAAAGTTGACCCCCGTTAATAAGAACACTTTGTGTTTTTCTTATTCTGATAGTTCCATCAGTTAAATCAACATTAGATATATTGGGATTTGGTAGTATAGTATAGTAAGAATTATCATCAGAATCTTGTAAATCTGTACCAACAAGTGTTAAATCAGAGACTTGAGTAGTAACAGCAGGTAATTTACCATCAGCTACACCAGTAACAGTACTAACACCTGTTACAACAACATGAGTTGTACCTACACTGACAACAGATGCCATAATTGGTTCATTAAATTCACTAGTCTGTGATGGACTAAATTTCAGAATATTTCCAACTTTAATATTTCCTGGAAATATTGGGTTAGTACTTCTTATTGAACTAATAGTTCCACTAGGATAACCAGAAAGACTAGAATCCCATGCAGTTGGTGAAAGGGTTGCAATACCAATAACAGTAGTATTTGTCTGAATAGTGTCTGCAGAGAAGGTCTGTGCAGCACCAACTGTATTCATACTAGGCCCATTAGTATTTCCAAATACAGATTTAATATCAGAAATACCAAAAGCAGTTACTGCAATAGCAATTCTTGCATTTTCTTCACCATCAATTATGAAATTCTCATTTTTTATAAAATCTCCTTCTACTTCATATAAAGATAATGCAGTGCTACTAGTTACAGCATCTTTCAAAAATGCAGTAGCTCCACTATTTTTTCCTTTAATATGAGTAGGAACAGTTAATGTTATATTTTCATTTAATGTAATTTCAGTAACTGTTTGAATATCATATAATTTTAAATCCCATTCATTAACATTAGAGTTGGCTCTATCATATGACCCAGAATTTAAATCCGCATCATACACCCTAGCAACACCAATTTCTTTACCTGCAGGTAGTGTAGCAGCAGCACCTACTCTTTTATTTCTTAAACTTACGATATAAGTATTACCAATACCAATCTGAGGTGATCCATAAAATCTATTTAATTTTAAAGTAGCTCCTGTGTTAAATTCCAGTGCTTGTCCTTCTACAAGTTGAGTAGTTCTTGGTTTAGGGCAATCCAAATAGGTTGGAGTAACAGTTTCTATATCATATCCCTTTACAAATGCCCTACCAGGTGAGACCTGATATAATGCAAGACTCTCTGAAGGAGATTTGCCACTAGGTGTTACTTGATTACTATTGTATATTCCATTATTACCTTGATAATCATTTAAAGATTCTTTTGGTTTAGTTATAAATTCCTTTACATAATAATCTCCCGATTCTGCATAAGTTCTTCTAGCTAATTCGTCTGCAATATGTTGATACTCAGTAGTTTCTTTTTTAGATTTTATTACTCCATTATCAACACTTGCAAGTTCAATAAAATTATTATCATCAAAATCATCTATGGACTTTTTAACTAATGATGTTGTTATTCTAAGTCTATCAGCACCAGGTGCAGAAAAATTAGTAAATCCTCTTGCATTATCATTTAATTGAGGATTAATATCTGCATTAATTATTTGTTCAGTAAGAAAAAGTCCTACCCTATAACTAGGAGAACTAGAATATTGACTCAGAATAATAGATTGATCACTTACATTTACAAATTGTCCTTTTGCAAAATAAATTCCTTGAGCAACTGAAAATGCAGACCCTGATGAAATTGCATCTGATGATAATGTTGCTCCCCATGCCTCTCCAGAAGCAATAACAGTATTAGCAGATATGATATCCTTATCAACACTCAATAATTCATCATCTAAAAATTTAGAACCAGCATTATCTGAGGTACTAGAACCAACATAATTTATGTAAAGAGTAGTATTTCCTTTTTCTGAATTTCTTCCTAAAACAATTTTGTCTACAACTGCTGTTACACCTGAAGTCAATCCCGTAATGGTTGATCCTCTTACTTGATTAACATAATCACTTAAAGGAATACCCAAGTATACATTTTCTAATTGAACACAATCATAAGGATTTATATAAGTTGTATTACCAGGAACTATCTTCGCACCTTCTTTAAAGAAGTGTTGACCAAATTTCTCAATCTGATTTTGTAAGATTGATTGGAGATTATTTAGCTCTCTTGCTTGTACTGGATAAGCAGGTTTAAATAATACCTTATAATAGTCATTATTTGCACTAAAGTCATCAAAATAAGGTGCGACGTTTAGATTGGTTTCCTGTGGCATGATTCTTTAGAATTGCAAAATGACTTTAATATCTTCTTTTTGATTGGTAGACCTAGTAATCGAAGGTCTATTATCAACGTAAATAATATTTCCAGAATATTTTCTAACTTCTGGATTTGCCACTCCTTTTGTGAATGACTGTCCAAGATAATAGGTTTTACTATTTATTACAGTAGATATACCTGTAAATGAACTATGAATCCCTAAAGTAACGGATCCACCAGTAATATTTAACGATCCTTGATTGGTAGTAATGTTGTTAGTAAATCTATTTAATTTAAATCCATACTCAGGAGATGTATTAGCAGTACCGTTGGTATTAAATCCAGCAGTAGTTCTATCTTGCCAATACTTCAGAACTTGAGTATTTTGATCATAAGAGATAACTCTACCTACTGCAGTAGATCCAATTCCAATAGTTTGAGTAACAAAATCATCAGCAGTAAATGTAGCATTACTAGCTCCTACTCCTGTGAGTTTCAAAGCATATACTGCACTTGCTTTATCAATTTCTAAATTAGAACTGGTTCCATATGATTTTGGATTCTGTACAATTCCCACACGAGCAAATTCATTCCCTGTTATAAAATCAGGGTTTCCTGTATCATTCTCAATTCTACAATATATAAGAGAATTTTTAGCACCCAATTCACGATATATGTCAGCACCAAAACCACCTTCAGGTGGTATAATAACATCAAAAGTGGGAGATATACTTCCTGCTGGTACTCCACCTGCTTCCACATCTAAAGTACCAAAACTATAACCAGCACCTCCCTTAGAAACAGTTACGGATTCAACTTTAGATGCACTATTAATAACAACAGTTGCTTCTGCACCTGTTCCATCACCCTTAATGGGTACTCTTGTATATGATTGGTTTGCAGTACCTAATCCAGCACCTCTATTTGTAATAGTAACAATTTTAATTTGACCACTTGTACTAGCATTCTGCCTTACAGGAGCATCCACAGAATTAGTTTCCCAATCTGTAGGAACAGGCATAAAGTTTGTAGAATCAAATTTTGTAATATCTCCAGGTTTAATTGTATAAAGATATTTCCAAATATAACCATCACCACTAGTACCAGCCGCTCTTGGTTCTAAGTCTGTGAAAGTTGGTTCATCTAGGGATGCTTTTCCTTCAGTGTTATCTGGATCAGTTCCATTTTGAAGACAAATATAAACTCTAAAATCAGAATTTATAACAAAATACTTTGCATCATATAAACTAATCGCATTCGATGGTTTAGAAGGATTCTCTGCTCTAATATCATTCCTATACATATCATAAGTAATACCTGATGCCCAAGTATGTTTAGGAACTACTTGTTTAACATCAGAAGAGGTTACTTTTTTCAAAGCAATCATACTATCCCAATATTTGTTTTCTTCGTTAAAAGAATCTCTAGGATTTGGTGGAGTGGAATTCCAATTAGAATCAACTTGGGTTGCATTTGGTAAACCGATCCACGTATAATATGAATTAGTTGTCGATGCTACACTAGCGACAAAATCTTTAGTATTTAATATACGAAGTTGATCCGTTATAATTGCGGCCATTTTGACAATTTTTTTAGTTATTTATTAAGTTTATTAAGCAGAATAATCTTTAGACTTCAAAGGTGCTACTCTTGTAATAAGAGCAGATGTAGAAAGTCCAGTAAATCCGTTCTCTGTATATGCAGTAAATGCTTGTGGAGAAGTTCTAGAACCTAAAACGATCCTACCCCATGAGTAATTACCATAGAATTCACTTACTCCCATTCCCGATAAGGAATTGAAACTAGAAACACTAGTTGTTACTCTCGCAACATAAGTATTAGCAATGCCAGGAGTAGAAGTTTCTGCAACCGAAACTGCAGCCACCTCATAAACATTATCTATAAAGGTAGTTCCTATACCTATCACAGATCCATTTTGATATATAGATGTTAAACCATTTCCAATATTACTATTAGAAACTGTAAAGTAATATCCAGTTTGAATACCACTTATAGTAACAGCAGTTCCTGTTATAGCAGCATCTCTCATAAAGGAATCTGTTGGAATATACAAATCAAACACAATACCCGTAGATGCAACACCTACAGTGGTTGTAGAAATTCCAACAATTGTACCAAAATCACCTTGATATGTATCTGATTCATTAACTTCATTTATTGCTGATGGAACTTCAATAAGAACTTCAGGAGGAGATGTAATAGTATATCCAGTACCAGGTGAAGTAACTGTTATTGCAGAAACTGCATCTCCAGTAAGAGTAGATGAAGCAGATGCTCTAGTGGTAGTTCCTAAACCAACAGGAGTAGCAATAATCACATCAGGAGCAGAAGTATATCCCGTTCCTCCATAACTCACCACAACTGAAGATATTGTACCAGCGATAGAAACAACAGAAGTTGCAGCAGCTCCTACGAGATTATTTTGAGATGTTATAGAAATCTTTTGAGTATTAGCACTGGTTTGAGACTCATTATCAGGATCAAAGAATGGTCGTATACTTTCTACGTATACAATAGTTGATGCAATACCAACAGATTGAATAATAACTGTTGCTGGATTAACTAGAGCTTCCAATTCTGGTCTAGCCTTACTTACAATTTGACCGTCAATAATTTTATCTGCTCCTTGTTTACACCAATTAACTGTTCTTTCACAATCTGGACTACCATTAATACCTACACCCACATATGCATTCGTATCAACAATGTCAGTTGCAACAATATCAGTTACTAATCTTTCATCTTGTAAAAGAGATCTTGCACATAAATTAGCATCACCTTGAATTTGAAGAGTATCACCCTCCTTAACAGTTTCTAAAATATCTGTAAAAGTAACGTCGATAGCACCACTTCCTTTATAGAAGAGAATCTTACATGTGTCTCCATCAAACGTTCCATCCTCATTTGCTCCTTTAGGTGCTTCAGAGAAAGTAAGTACACTACCATTCTCAAAGACATATCCTTCACCAGGAACCTGTAAAATATCATTTATAAACACTAGTAGTGCTGCCTGAACATCAATATTCGATGATTGCTTAGCCCTAATAGTAACAGGTACTCCACCTTTCTTTAGTGTAAATGCTCGTTGAGAACCATTAAACTCACTAGTAATTTTATCTAATACTTCAAGTTCTCCAAAGAACCATGCACTAAACTTATCAGAAATAGTTTCTTCTATAGTAATTTGGAATTCTTGGAAAGTAACAGTAGGATCAGTAGGAATACCAGTAGTTCCCATTTTAGGAACAGTTAAAATTTGATTATTATCATAACTATATCCAGTATTTCTTATTTCAAAACTAATAACACTCGACCCTTGACCAACTACTATATCAACAGTTCCTTGAGTTCCTATACCAGTAGACTCAGAACTATAAATTAATGGAAGATTAGAATATGAAAGTGGATCATCAATAACAACTTCTGGTGGATTTGTTGCTGTATAACCAACACCTGGATTAGTAATTGCAATACTGACGATATGACCTCCACTTATAGCAGCAGTACCAATAAATTCAATATTAGGAACTCCTGTGCTTAGAGTTTGAAGACCTACATTAACAGTAGTTTGAACTCCTACTCTATAACCAGATCCACTGTTACCGATACTAATTGAGGTAATTGTTCCAGCAGCAGAGATGATAGCAGTTCCACCAGCAGCAACAAGAGGTTGGTATCCAAAACCGTTAGTTGAACCTACTGATACAATCATACCCCTAACAGGAATAGAACCGCTATTAGGGTCATAGGCTTCAGATGTGGCTGTTCCTGTGAAGGTGATGCTACTGATACCAGTCAGACCTTCAGATAAAGTATAATCTTGATCGACGGTTAATGTTCCTGTTGGTCCTTGGAATACTCCATTTATAAGAACTGTAGCATTACTGGTTGAGAATCCACCCACATTTGCTTGATCTGATGTTAGAGTAAATGTTTTTCCAATCCCATTGAATTCATCAGAAATATCATCAAAAACAACGTTCTCTACGTAAGGTCTATCCACGCTACCAGTGGCAGCAGATCTCATAAATGTTCTACCTTGGAACATTGAGAACGTAGTTATTCCAACCCAATCTCTACTCTCAGGAGGATTAGTTGTAGAACTGATAGGAGTAGGCCCTTGAGGTGCAGTAATAAAGTTAATTGTATTATCAATAATATTATAAGAACCTTGAATTTTGCTTACAATTGAATTTGCAGTATGAACTCCAATATTAGTTCCCATCCAACCACGATCTACAAGAATATCATTCGTCTTTCCATAACCAACAGTATTAATCTTCATTATTTCTTCACTAATTCTAACCAAATCACCACTAAAGAATGAAGTTACACCAACAGTTTCTAGAACCTTTGCACCCAATGCTAATTGAGTAGTTATTCCTGTAGTAACAGCAGTTGCAACAATAGGAGATTGAATTGCATTATCAAGAGCAATTATACATTTTGTATTTTGATCTTGTGCTGTTAGCGTATGTGCAGCACCAGCACCAACTGATGATAAATGTAAAATATTGGGAACGGCTTTTAATGCATCTTCTGCACTCTTAGCAAACTTAATGGTACGTTCATCAATTTTAACAATATAAGTTGTTGATGGTAAAAGAGTAGTAGATCCATATCCAGAGATAGTCGTGGTGGCAATTCCAATGGGACTGCCATCTGTAGGATATGAATATTGAACTTCTTCACCAGTAACATAGAAATGCTCTGGAATTGTAACAGTATTCTTAGTTAAATTAACAATTGTTGAATCACTGCCATCAAAGTCTCTTTGGAAAATATTTCTCCCATCATGTTGTAAATTGAATGCTCTCAGAACATCTGTTTCTGTACCTGTATAATCTCCAAAACCTACACTGATAGAAGCATTAGTTAAATCTATCTTATTAATAGTATCTCTATCATCGTTTCTAGCAGCAATTTCCAGACCCATCTGGAATACACGAACTGATGCAGCAATACCTGCATTCGGAGTATACATTAACTGAGTATGAGAAGTAGAACTTGAAACTGCAGCTCCTACAGTTCCTATTCCTGCACCAGCACTAAGAATACTTGCATACTCTGTAATGTATGCTTCAGAACTATCATTTAGGAGAATTACTTCAGATACTTCATAAACATTATTAGTCGTATCTTCTACACTAAGTAAATAATATGCAGCATTATGATCATTAATTGCAGAATCATTATTAATCTCATATTCAGCGATTTTATGGGCAAGTGGAGAAGCTGCCGATGGAATTGCAGTAAATGATGAATCTACAAATGCAGTATCAAAAATACCATCACCAAGATATACAGTTCCAATACCAGTTCCGCCAGCTCCCGTATTAGCAGCTGCCATAGCAATAGTCA
>Ga0114933_10004247_pt1 | contig 13529 bp, 12 predicted proteins | sample 4SBtaG_FD_89691 | JGI IMG/M metagenome (GOLD analysis project Ga0114933, IMG submission 89691) | Deep subsurface microbial communities from Kolumbo volcano to uncover new lineages of life (NeLLi) - 4SBTROV12_W25 metaG | ecosystem: Environmental > Aquatic > Marine > Volcanic | place: Kolumbo...
AAGACGCTTGAGCACGTCGCGCGTCAGCTTCAGGGCGCGGGGTTCGAGACCGTCACGACTCCGTCGCTCGGCCCCACGCAGCCGACCTGGACGCCGCGCTCCGCCACGCTCGAAGCCCTGGGATCGGAACCGCAGCGGCTCGTGCACTTCGACAACGAGGCCGAGGTCGACCGCGCCGCCCTCCTGGTCCGCTCGAGCGCCTTTGGGCCGGCCGAACTCGACGTCGTCACCGCGGAGGAGGTCCGGGGTGGGGCCGACGCGACCGGCCGCGTCGTGCTCGCGGAGGGCGATCCCCGCCAGCTCTACGGTGAGCTCATCCGAGAGAGCGGGGCGGTGGGTCTGCTCACCCGGAACCTCGAGTCCTACCACGACGTGCAGGGCCATCCGGACATGGCGCAGTTCGGCTACTTGCCCGAGCACGAGCGGGAGGTCTTTGGCTTCAGCCTCTCCCGCCAGGACTACGTGGCCATGCAGGGGGTCCGGCGCGTGCGGGTGCACGTCGACGTGGCGGTCGGCAGCGCCGCGGCGCTCGCCGTCGACGCCCGCATCGAGGGCAGTGACCCTGCGGCTGGCGCGATCGTCTTCGTCGCGCACGTCGATGAGCCCGGCGCCAACGACAACGGCAGCGGGGTGGGGGCGCTGACCGAGCTCGCGATCGCGCTGCGTGCGCTGATCTCCGAGGGCGTCGTGCCGCGCCCACGGCGCACACTGGTGTTCCTCTGGGGCCAGGAGATCGAGGTCTCTCAGCGATGGCTCGCCGACCCACCGCTCCCGGTGGCCGCCGGCTTGGTGCTCGACATGGTGGGTGAGGACCCCTCGCTCGGCGCCCCGTTTCTCATCGAGCGCATGCCGGACCCGGGCGCGATCTGGTTGCGCGATCCGGACCGTCACACCGAGTGGGGCAGCGGGCAGGTCAGCGAGGACGAGTTGCGCGGGCACTTCCTCAACGACCTGATGGCGAGCTGCGCGGCGAGCGTCGCGGCCCTCGACGGCCCGTGGTCCTGGCGCACCAACCCTTACGAGGGCGGCAGCGACCACGTGCCGTTTCTCGAGGCGAGCCTGCCGTCCGTGCTCGGCTGGCACTTCACCGACCGCGCCTACCACACGACGGTCGATCGCATGGACCGCGTCAGTGGTGCGGAGATGCGGCGCGTGGCCGCGACGTTCGGCGCCGCCGCCCTCACGATGGCGAGCGACGACGCCACGGAGCTCACGCCCCTCGTTGCTCACGCCGAGCAGGTCCGTCTGCGCGACGTGCGCGCCGCATCGGCAGCGCTCGTCACTCAAGGCCAGAGCGACGAAGCCACCGAGGCGCGGGTGCTTCAGGCCTGGCGGCGCTGGTACGAGCAGGCGAACACCTCCATCGGCGAGTGGCCGGGGCGCTGATCGAAGCGAGCGCTAGCTCCAGGCTCCTCAGAGACCGGATTCGCCCACGAAGTCGATCCGTCCGCCGAGCCGCAGCCCGATGTCCATGACCCAGGTGCGACTGACGGGGGCGTCGATGCCGAAGAACTGGCGCAGCCCGAGGCCGGCTCCCACGATCAGGTTCTCGTGGTGAATCGAGAGGTCGACCCCGAGCCGCCAGCCAAGGCCGGTGTGATCGAGCGCCTCGGCGGCCTCGCTGCGCTCCGCCTGGCGGTCCCCGTTCTCCGCGCCGCCGACCCCTTCACCCGCGTCGGCGTGCATGCCCGTCAACGCGAGCACCGCGCCAACATGCCACCTCGTTTGCTGGCTGCTCATGCACGGCAACACGGTTCGAATCGTCACGCCGGCGTCCACGATGGTCGTCCGGAAGGCGTATCCTCCGAGCCCGAGCAGCGGACCCGCATGCTGCTGCGCGCCGGCCATGACGCCGACCCGCGCGTAGCGGTTGAACTCGGTCGTGTAGAGCCGAAGCTCGCCGCCGGTCAGCAACCCTGACTGGTCATCGTAGCCGTAGCCGAGCAGGTCTGCGCCGGTGCCCGTGGACGAGCGATCGGCAAGCGCGACGGGCACCGTCAGCTCGAGGTCCAAGAAGCTGTCGTCCGCCGCCGCCGGCGCCGCGGCCAGCATCGAAGCCGCCGTGATCGCACTCATCATTGTCATGTATTTCATCGCATCCTCCGGGTCTCAGACCCTGGTTCTGCGAGGATGTTTCCTCCAATTACAAAACCTCTCATCTCATCTGAGCGTCAGCCCAACCAACCCGCAAGGGCGGCCACACAGGGCGCCAAGAAGCCCACCGTGACGACCGCCGAGAAGGCCGAAGTGCCGCGCCGCACGCCGGTCTCGAAACGGCCCTCGTGACCGAGCGTGCGAAAGAGACTCCACGTGCCGTGGTGCAGGTGCAGGCCAAAGACGATCGTGGCCGCAATGTAGAACCCCCCAGCCAGAGGATCGGCGAGACCCGCGACCAGGTTGTGGTGCACGTCACCTGCAATGAAGTTTGTGTGAGCTGGACCGAAGATGTGGGCGAGGTGGTAGACGAGGAAGAGTCCGACGGCGAGTCCTCCCCATCGCATGCTGCGTGACGACACCGTCGAGATCTGCGGCTTCAGCCCACGCCGATAGCGAGCGCGGGCTCTCCGCGCCCGTCGGGTCAGCGCCGCGGCGCCGATCAGGTGAACGATCAGGGTCAACGAGAGCCCGACACGCATGAGCCAGATCAAGGGGCTGCCCTGAAGCACGCGACCGTATTCGTTGATCAGCTCCGGCCCCAGGAAGACCAAGAGGTTGCCTGCCATGTGCAGCATCACCCAGCCGCTCAGCACGGCGCCGCTCAGCGCCATGGCGATCTTGGTGGTCACGGACGACGGCTTCATGAACATGCATCACCTCTGCTCATGTCCTAGAGCCTCAACAGACTGAGAACGAACGAAAGTTCCGCATCTAGGCATGAGGTATCCTCATGTATGCAGATGCCTTCGCTGCCCGGCCTCGAGGCCTTCGACGCGGTCGCCCGTCTGGGCTCGTTCACGCGCGCGGCGCTCGAGCTTCACGTGACCCAGAGCGCCGTGAGCCACCGGGTCAAAGGGTTGGAGTCGCACCTCGGCTGCGCGCTCTTCGTTCGGCGGGCGCGTGCGGTCGAGCTAACGGTCGAAGGTCGGCTCCTGGCCGCGTCGACCCGAGAAGCGTTCCAGCTCTTGCGTGACGGGCTCGAGCGGGTCGAGCGCGAGCGGCGCGGCGGCGTGCTCACGATCAGTTGCTCTCCCTCCTTGGCGATCCGCTGGCTCGTGCCGAACCTGCCCAAGTTCACGGCCGCTCACCCGGGGTCTCACGTGCGCCTGGACGCCGACGACCGACTGGCGCACCCCGGTGAAGACGGCATCGACGCCTGTTTGCGCTACGGCGCTGGCGGCTACCGTGGCGTTCACCACACGCGCCTCGCAGAGGAGCGAATCACGCCCGTGTGCGCGCCCTCGCTCGGGGCTCAGCTGCGTCGACCCAGCGATCTAAAGAAACATGTGTTGTTGCACGATGAGGTGTTGCGCAGCCACCCCGGTCGGGTCGGCTGGCGGCGGTGGCTGGAGGCCGCGAAGGTGCGTGGCACCGACCCCGATGCGGGTCCGCGCTTCAGCCACGCCCACATGGCGCTCGAGGCCGCGGTCGCTGGGCAGGGCGTCGCCCTCGGCCGCACCACCCTGGTAGCCCGCGATCTCGCCGACGGGCGCTTGGTCCAACCGTTTGAGCTCGAGCTCCCCTCGGCGCTCTCGTACTGGCTGCTCACGCCGCGTGCTCCCGCTCCGCCCCCTCGGGTGCAGGCTTTCGAGCATTGGATCCTCGCCGCCGTTCAGGGGACGACTCACGCGAAGGCGCGCGTCACGAACCAATAGACGCCCGCCGCCACGCCGGCCGCACTGCCGAGATGAACCGCCATCCGGCGCCGGCCGTCTTTGCGTGAGAGGTACGCGACGGCCGGCCAGGCGATCGCGATGACCGCCAGCTGTCCCAGCTCCACGCCGACGTTGAAGCCGAAGAGCGCCGAGACCGTCGAGCCCGGGGGCAGCCCGACGTCCACCAGCGCGCCTGCGAAACCGAGACCGTGCAGGAGACCGAAGACCGACGCGATGACCCAGCGCCAAGCGATGGGCTCCTCGCTCTTGGAGAGGAGCGCGAAGTGACACGCTGCGAAGAGGGCGATGCCGGCGAATGCGGGCTCGCCGGTCACGAACGCGGCCCCGAGCGGCACCGAGCACGTGATGGCAGGCGTGCGTGTGTCGCGTTCGGACCGCGACAACCAGACGTTCTCTACTGCGACCAGTGCGATCGAGAGACCGATCACCGCCTCGACCGGAGCCGCGTTCACCTCCACGAAGTCCAGCGCCACGGCCGCGAGCGTCAGGGAGTGACCCAACGTGAAGCCGGTGACCATCATCGCGGTCTGCCGCAGGGAGCCGCCGAGCAGGAGGAGCATGAGCAGAAAGACCAGGTGGTCGAGGCCGCTGAGAATGTGCTCTGCGCCGACGAGCACCCAGTCGGCTCCGGTGACCGGCCCACGAGCCTCGGCCGTCTCTCGCAGATCGGCCGCCACGCTCAGTTCGCTGAGCACATACGCGGCGCGGCGCCCGGTGCTCGTCCAGCGGACCTCGGCGAAACAGACATGGGAGGTGCGCGCGGGCACCGGCGCCGCGCGGAGTCGGACGGGCGGCGTGTCACAGCGGAGCCGCCACTCGAAGCGTGACCAGCCTCGCGAGTCCTCGAGCGACACAAAGGACCCAGGGTCGGCCGAGCAGGCCCCCCGCTCGCTCTCCAGCGTGACCGAGCTCATCAGGTGCGAGCCCAAGCGGGCGGCGTCGAGGCGGTCCGCCCCGAGCGCGTTCAGGTCGAGGGCACGCAAACGGAGTTGAACCGTCGCTTCGGGTCCGCGCACCGAGACGGTCGCGTGGGAGATGCTCCGGTCGTGCGCCCGGGCGCCGCTCGGCCACAGCGCCAGCAGCGTCAGGACGAGCGCGAGCCGCATTACAAAGACGCTCGGATGATGATCTCTGCGTCCGCTCGCCGAGCGTCGAGAAAGGAGCGCAGCGCCGTCTCCGCCTCGGCCCTCTCGTACTCGGTCGCCACGTGAGCTTCGATCGACTCGAAGGGCGGCGGATCGCCCACCTCCCGCGAGATGAGACGGACCACGTGCCATCCGCCGCGCGCGCGCCACGGACCGCCCGTCTCGCCCACCGCGAGCGCACTGACCCCCCGCGCCGTCGTCGGGCCGAGCCGCTGGGTCAGGGTGGCGAGCGAGAGGGATCCCTGGGGCAACGGCAGGGCGCCGTCGTCCCCGCTCAAGGGGGCCCTTCCCCCTGCAGCTCGGTTTGCCCGCGCTTCTCCGTCTGGGGAGTCGGCCGAGAAGAAGGCGTGCTCGACATCAAAGCGCGGAGAGCCCTCGAAGCGCTCGGGGTGTGATTCATAGAACGCGCGCAGCGCGGCCGGCTCGGGCGGCTCCGCGCTCGAGCGCGCCTTGATGCTGTCGATCATCGAGCTGGCCAGGTCCGCGCGGACCCGGGGATCGTGGGTGTGCAGTCCCAACTCGAGGGCCCGCGTGACGAGAAGCTCTTCCTCGATCAGACGGTCCAGCACACGCTCTCGGTCGCCGGGAGCGAGCACGCCATTGCGCCGGTCGGCCGCCACCGCGGCCAGCGCTCGGTCATAGCGGAGTCGCGGGATCGCTCGGCCGTCGACCGTCGCGACGGCCATCTCGTCGAGAGCCGATGAGCCCTCGAGCGATCCGGCGCGCACGAGGCTGGAGGCCGCCAACGCGACCCCCACGATTGCGCCCACACACAGGAGCACGGTTCCCCTAGCATCTGAGCTCAAGGCGCGCCCCCGTCGAGGCTCCCCACCGAGCTGTCCGGCGCCTCTTCCCGAGGCACCAGCGAAGCGTCGAACCGCAGCCAGATCGGGGACGACCACGCCCGCTCTTCGTTCGGTGCCAGGCAGTCCTCTTCACTCGAGGTTCGGAAGTCCCCCCAGCACGGGCTGCACTCACCATCCTCGCAACGAAGGTTGTCGGCGTTGACGGCTGGCGTCGGCTCCTGGATCGCGCGTACGTAGTAGAGCGCGTCACGTTCGCTCTCGGTGAACTCGGGGTCTGAGAAGGTGACCTCGCAGAGATCTCCCGAGTCCTCGCACGGGAGCGTCATCCATGGGTCGTCGATGAGATCGACGATGGGTTCGTCGTCCGCGACCTGAGGTCGAATCCGGACGACCTCCACGCGGGTGATGCGTCGCCTCGTGTCGGTCGGGAAGTAACACTCGTTGGCGCAGACGTTCTCCAGCCGCTCCGCGCCCAGTGCGTCCACGCTGCTCTGTGGGCAGCCGTCCTGCTGCTCGAACGCGCCAGCGGCGCGGACTCGAAAGCTCGGCGTGGCCCCGTGCGCAACTTCTGATCCCATGGGCCGCACGCCCTCGTCTTCGAGCATGTCGAACCAGAGCAAGATGCGTTCACCGCTCGTGCCGTAGGTCTCACGGCGGTGCAGCCCATCCCAGATCGCTCCGCGGTCGCGCGCGTCGGCGTGCACTGCCACCAGCCCGCCGGTGAGGAAGAACGACGCCTGTCGCTCGAGCTCCACGATCCGAAAAGGAGCTTGCTCCATCAGCCACTCTGGATCGAGGGCCGTCGACTCGGGCTCCGCGGGCGGGCGCTCCCCCCAGATACGGTCCCTCCAGGCCTCGGTCCGCGGACCGGCAGCCTCCGTGAAGCGCCGACGGTGCAGCTCCTTGTATCCGGTCCCGGGGCGCCCCGTGTGGTTGTCGCTCGAAGCGATGAAGCCCATCACCGGATGTAGGGGCGCGGCGGGGTCGTCGAAGTTGCCGCGCGCCAAGATGTATTGCGATGAGCCTGCCGGCCGGTAGTTGAAGGAGGGGAGAAAGCAGTCCGTGCACTGCCCGCACTCACCCCACGCCTCGGCGCTGACGTCGGGCAGGCTCAGGTGTCCGGCGACGCGGCCATCCACATAGTTCTGCCGAGCCTCGGCCACCCGCTGCTCACAGAGCTCGCTCGCCGGGTCGTCGCAGCGGCTCCGGACGATCTCACCGGCGCGCCAACAGCAGGGCTCGAATCCGTCGACCGGCTCGGCGCACGAGAACGCGTGCCCATCGGCCACCACGGCGCGCCAGGGTCGGTACTCCTCCGAGTTGCCGTGTCCGGACATCACCTCGATCAACCGCTGTCGCTCTGGGTCGTCCTGCTCTGCGGCGATCTGCTTGTCCCAGGTGTAGCCGGGCGGCGTGTAGAAGCCCCAGGTCGTGCCGTGGGGGATCACCAACGAAGGAAAGCCCCACTGGTCCAACTTCTCGAAGAGCACCGCCGGCGTGGCCGCGGTCTCGTGGCAGTCCGGGGGCAGCTCGCGCGTGTCGATGCCATCGGGACAGGCCTCGAGCGCGGCGTTCTCACGGAAGAACTGTGCGAGGTCCAAGTAGCGCTGGCGCTCCGAGAACTCGTAGACCGGCACCAGGGGTATGAACCACGACTGCACGGGGTTGGACATCGCGGAGGCAGCCACTCCGATCGACGCGATCGGTCGGGTCGGCAGCGCGTCGTCCTCGAGATCGCGGAAGATCACGTTCTTGTGCCCGTAGTGCTCCGACGGCACACGGCCGACGTTGCTCCACTCGAACCCCATGTAGGCGACCAGGTCGGGGTCCTCGGGATCTCCCGCCACCGCGTTGCAGCGACGGATCGTGTCGATGCTCTCGCGCCAGTGCTCGGGGCTGAGCGCCTCGGCGTGGTCGGTGAGCGCAAAGAAGTCCAGCTGTGAGCAGAAGCGGGCGAAGTCGCACGCGTCTGCCGGGGGGTGCGTGCCTTCTCCTCCCATCAACGGCAGGCTCGTCATGAAGGCGTCGGCCGAGAAGGTCGTGTGCACGTGCAGGTCACCAAAGAGGATGTGGCGCGCGCCTCCGGCCTCCCGCTGACGCTCGGTTCGTCGATCGACCTGCTCGGTTGGCAGCGCCGCGTCGGTCACTTCCCCCGGCCCTTCGTGTTCGCCGCCCGCGTAGATCACCCAGAGCGCCACGCCGAGCAGCGTCCCTGCCCCGAGCGCGATGAGGCATCCGCGCCGACGATCGGGCTTGCGCTTCTTTTTCGTCTTCTCCCCCATCGCCCGACGTTACAGGAGCGATGCCTCTGAGACGCGGCGGTTTGAACCCCGGTTGATTTGCCACCACCTTCGGAGGGTGAAGGCCATCCACTTCATCTCCCTCGGTTGCCCGAAGAACCGCGTCGACACCGAAGTCATGCTCGGCGTGTCCGATCAGAGCGGCTACCAGCTCGTCGAGCGGGCCGAAGATGCGGAGGTGATCGTCGTTAACACGTGCGGATTCATCGACGCCGCCAAAGAGGAGTCGATCCAGACGATCCTCGCGATGGGTGAGCTCCGGCAATCCGGCTCCTGCGAGAAGCTCGTCGTCGCCGGTTGCCTCTCGCAGCGATACCCGGAGCAGCTTGCGAGCGAGATGCCCGAGGTCGACCATTTCCTGGGCTCGAGCGACATGCTGAAGCTCTCGGAAGTGCTCTCGCAGAAGGCCCCGCGCATGCTCGTGGGCAACCCGGCTGACTACACGCTGCGGGCGACCGACCCTCGGCAGCTGAGCCAGGGCAACCACAGCGCCTACGTGAAGATCGCCGAAGGCTGTAACCGCTCCTGTTCGTTCTGCACGATCCCGAGCTTCCGTGGCAAGCAGCGGTCCCGGCCGATCGCCGACGTGGTCGAGGAGGTCCGGCGACTCGTCCAGCTGGGCGCCCGCGAGATCAACTTGATCAGTCAGGACACCGTCGCGTACGGCCGAGATCGCAAGGACGGGACGAGCCTCGAGAAGCTGGTCGAGGCCGTCGCCGACGTGCCTGGGCTGCACTGGGTGCGCATCTTTTACCTGTACCCGGAGACGCTGCGGGATGGGCTGATCGACCTGATCGCCGACCATCCGCGCGTGCTGCCCTACATCGACATGCCGCTCCAGCACGCGAGCGATGCGATGCTCCGCCGCATGAAGCGGGGGCACGGGGGCGACCGCCTCAGGCGGGTCGTCGAGCGGCTCCGCTCGAAGGTCCCGGAGCTCGTGTTCCGCACGGCGTTCATCGTTGGGCACCCGGGCGAGACGGAGGCGGATTTCGACGAGCTGCTCGACTTCGTGCAGTGGGCGCGCTTCGATCGCGTCGGCGTCTTCCGGTATTCGACGGAAGAGGGCACCGCGAGCGGCGAGATGGAGGCTCAGATCGATCCGCAGGTGATCGCGAACCGACATCAGCGTCTGATGGCCCTCCAGCGTCCCATCAGCCGAGAGGCCCTCGAAGGCATGGTCGGACGCACGATCGAAGTGCTCGTCGAAGGTATCAGTGATGAGAGCGAGCACCTACTCATGGGCCGCTGGTGGGGACAGGCGCCGGAGATCGACGGGCGCGTCTACCTGGCCAACGGCACTGCGGAGCGCGGTGAGCTTCGCCAGGCGTTGGTGACCAAAGCCGCCGACTACGATCTGCTCGCCGACCTCTTCGACGCTGACGGCAACCTGCCCGACGCGCCTCCCGGAGCCGACCCGCGTCCGGGGCGCAAAGTTCGTCTACCGATAGCTTGAGCTACTATCTATAGTAGATGGGCTCTCTGGTTCTGGCGGTTTTCCGTTGATATCATTGAGCTAATTGTTTGGCACGGGGGCTGCTCTATTCATCGTCAGGAGGCGCGACGATGGACCAAACGACCGACAGCAGTGTGCTCATGAACCTCAAGGACCTCTTCGTGATGGAGGCGGACCGGCGGGTCGACGAGGCCGCCGCGGTCGAGCGGGCCAAGGCAGAGGAGATCGCCCGCGTCGAGAGAGAGCGTCGTGAGCAGGAGGAAGCGATTCGGGCCGCTCGGGAAGACGAGCGTCACCGTGCCGCCCTGGCGCTGCGCGCGCAGAACGACGCGGTCGAGGCTCGGATCGAGACCTTGCGGGCCGACCTCGAGAGGGTCCGGGAGGACCGCGAGCGCACCCGCCTCGAGATGGCCGCGATGGTGGTGCCCGGCGACAAGCCGTCCCGCCGAGGCAACTGGATCGCGGGCGGCATGGCCGCCATGAGCCTCGTCGCAGCGTTGACCGCGACCTTCGTCGCCTGGCCGCAGCCGATGCCGCCGCAGCCGACGGTGAGCCCCGTGGCCACGACGGTCATCGACGCCCCCGTCGAGGTGCCCGAGGCGCCTGAACCCGCCCTCGTTGTGGCCACACCCGATCCCGTCGAAGTGGCCGTGACCCCCGAGCCGGCCCCCGTCGCTCGCCCCCGTCATCCCCGGCGTCCGCGTCATGCGCGTCCTCAGCCGCCCGCGGACGACCTCGGCGCACAGCTCGATTTCGGCAATGATAACGGGCTGATCCCCGAATAAACTTCCGTAACGGAAGGCTAGATCAATCCGCGCACGTCCGCGGGTAGCGTCGACCGCACGCAGGCCCTATATAGTCGCCGTTCCCCGACCCCCCTGAAATGGTGTTCTGAATGTCGACTTACATCACGGACGATTGCATCAACTGTGGGGCTTGCGAGCCCGAGTGCCCCAACGCCGCTATTACCGAGGGCGAAGAGATCTACGTGATCGACGCCAACCTCTGCGCGGAATGTGTCGGGGACAACGAGGCCGAGGCGTGCCAGGCCGTCTGCCCCGTCGAGTGCTGCCTGCCCAACCCCGATAACCCCGAGGAGGAGTCCGCTCTGATCGCCAAGGCGATGAAGCTGCGTCCGGACGACGCAGACCTCGCGGCTCGGATCGCCTCGGGTAACTTCCCGTCGCGTTTCCGCACCTGAGCGACGCTCGTTGATTCGAGTCGTCGGGCCCTGAGCGTGGCGCTCGGCGCCCGTCTCTGTGTGTTCGGACTGGTCTTGCTCGGCTGCGCCCCGGCGTTCCCGAGTTTCTCCGGCGGGCGCACCGTTCCGCGCGGTCGGTCTGACCTGGCCCTCGGGGCAGCGGTGCGAGTCCCGGTGGGAGACCTCGCCGACGCGCCGATGCTCACCGATACGGCTCCTGGCGGCGCTCTGCCCGTCGCCTTCGTGCGGCATGGGCTCGGGCCCGACGCCGATCTCGGGCTCGAGGTCGCCGGCAGCGGCGCGCGCGGCATGCTCCGGGGCCAGCTCCGAGAGGGTCTGGTCCGGTTCATCGGTGGCTTCGCTCCGCATGTCGGCGTAGCCCATGAGCAGGGTGATCTCCTTCGCGTCGGTGGAACCGTCCCGCTGACGCTCTCGATCGATGCGTTCAGCCTCTACGAGGTTTGGGTGGGCCTGCGCGTTGGTGTCGAGCACCTCGTCGGTGAGGTGGGCGGCAACGCGGTGTCGATGACCGGTCTGCGCACCGGCGGCGTCGTGGGTCTGGGCGTCGGGTTCAGACGGCTCTCGCTGCTGGTGGAGCTCGGGATCGACCACGAACTCTGGTCTGGAGACGTTTCTGATATCTCCATCGCGACCAACGGCGTCGTGCTGACGCCAGCATTTGCCTTCCGCATCCGCCTTTGATCTATAATCAGGCCGATCTGTGCCACCGGCGCACGACCCGGTCCCAGAGTTCACACCCGAACTGTAAGAGATATGAATATCACTATCATGTTGACCCTGGCACGAATGGTGATCAGATCTGTACTCCCAGGAGGTACTTGGTGATGAACTCGACGAAGAAGATCTCGCTCATTGGACTCATTGCGCTCTGCGCCCCGTTGACGATGGGGGCTCGCGGATGCGGCGCCGTCTCATCGCGCACCCCGGCGCCGTCGGTCGATGGCAACTGGGCCATCAGCTACGACGACAGCCTGGACGTCGAGGTTCGCATCGGCGGCGCCACCTACGACGCGACGCTCCCGGCCGAGGGCGGCACGATCGAGATCGAACACGGCGGCTTCACGATTCCCTTCACCCTCGACTGCTCTCGCCCCGAGATCGTCTGCCCGTCGGAGGCGTGGCCCTCCGAGGTTCGTGCCGAACAGCGGGACCCCGAGTTCCCCCACCGCATGTGGGTGTCGATCCCTCAGCAGGTCTGCATGGGCACGATGGTTCCGGCGGACGAGACGCAGTGCGGCGCAGACACGCTGAACCCGGACTGCGTGGATGTCTGTGATGGCGAGATCACAACCGCGGAGCGCGACCGCTTCGGGGTCATCAACGAGCCCGGTGACGGATTTGACCTCCTGCTCGGGGGCGGGATCGCGACCAACGGCGTGAACTGCGTGCTCCTCGGCCTCAGCGTCGCTCAGGCCGACATCGTGAGCACCGGCATGGCCGAGACCGAGGACTGGACGGCGGCTGAGTTCACGAACGGCGAAGTAGCGGTCGGATTCGGGGGCGGCTGCCTCTGGGCTGGAGACCCCGACATGGACGGGGAGCTCGAAGCGCTGGTCCTAAACGCCAGCATCCGCTTCACCAGCGGGTTCACCGGTACGCGCGCTCCCTAATGTGACTTGTGCGTAAACTCATTCTCCCCTGACGCAGACGTCGACGGAAAATTGCGGCATCATGAACTCATGACCCACCGAGACGAGCTGTTGGCGTTGCAGTCGCGCATCGAAGCGCAAGAACGAGACCTCGACGAGGCCAAGTCGGAGAACGAGCTTCTCCGCGCGGCACACGCGGGCAAGACGCGTCAGGTGGAGACCCTACGCCGTGAGCTGGAGGCGCAGCAGCCGCCGGACGATCCGCCGGAAGCTGAGGAATTTCAGGGGTCTGGCCCCGAGGTCGAGCCCGACTTGGCGGCCGACGCCCTGATGAGAATGCGTCGGCGCGAGGTGGCGCAGTCGATGCGCGTAGGCCTCGTCGGGCTCACGTTCCTGGCCATGCTGGGCTCCATGATGTTGCTGAGCCCTTCCCGCTACGCCCACCAGCGCCGCGTCAACTTGGTGCATGGCATGCCGATGGCTGGCACTTCGGCGGTCGCCTCCGCTGTGACCCCGTTGATCCGTGAAGGCAGCGTGGTGTCGACGAGCGGGCCACAGGTGGTCGACCTGGGTACTGAGTGCACCATCGAGCGCATGCCCGCGTTCGCCGGGGCGTTCGATTGCCGCATCGAGGTCCGTTGCGGTGACCAGACGCTCTACGGCTCCGACCCCCGCGCTGGCTACGTCCAGTGCGGCGGCCACGAGGTCGTTTCGGACCGCAACATGGCCGCTATCGACGGTGATCCGGCCATGACGCTCGACCTCGCCCGCGGAGTCGTCACGCTCCAGGAGCGGGTCGGCCTGGCGACGCAGCGCGTGCGCATCGAGCTCCGCTAGTTTCGACGCGCCTCAGCTGACCAGCGCCGGCAGGTCGGAGACCACGCGTGGGACGCGCTCGTCGTGGATCAGCGCCGGCACGCCCGCGGCCTCCCGATAGGCGCCTGCGGCGCCCTGCGCCATTCTGACGAGACCGACGCGGCCCCGCATCACCACGCGCTCGCCCACATCGAGGCTCGCCACCATCCCAAATCGAAGCTCCTGACCGCGGAGCTCGGCTCGGACCCACGCCTCGAACGCCTCATTGGCCTCGTGCGCTTTGGGGCCGACTCCAAACTGCTCCTCGAGCACGAGCCGCTCGAGCGGCCCCTTCTGTACGAGCACCCGACCCGTCTCGTCGA
>Ga0114933_10004250_pt1 | contig 13515 bp, 10 predicted proteins | sample 4SBtaG_FD_89691 | JGI IMG/M metagenome (GOLD analysis project Ga0114933, IMG submission 89691) | Deep subsurface microbial communities from Kolumbo volcano to uncover new lineages of life (NeLLi) - 4SBTROV12_W25 metaG | ecosystem: Environmental > Aquatic > Marine > Volcanic | place: Kolumbo...
ACATCATATATCTCAGGCGGAACGCCTCGACCAAATTGCTGGAAGCGAAACGTGATCTGAATGAGCGGATCAGTGGCAAGCTTCGAATTGTCAGGTACACCAACATTGTGGAATTGCTGGTCGGACAGCAGTGGACCGGTGTGACACTGAATACAGGCAGCCTTTCCAAGAAAAAGGCCCATTCCTGCCTTGGCGTCGTCCGTAAGCGCCGTCTGGTCTCCTCGCATGAAACGATCGAAGGGAGTATCCGGCTGAATAATGGTTCGTTCAAATGCCGAAATCGCCCGCCAGATGTCGTCTCCTTCCGGCCATTCCGTCCCGAACACTTTCTCGAATCGGTCGACGTATTCAGGAATCTGACGTAGTCTTTCCTCCATCATATCCGGATGGCCGTGTCCTTCTACTGCGCTTGTGGCAGCGCCCTTCGCCTGGTCTTCCAGTCGGTCGGATCGTCCATCCCAGAACAATTGATCCTGATACGCGGAATTGACCACGGTCGGACAATTTCGCCAGTTACCTGTCCCCTGATAGGCCAGACACAGATCCTGTCCGTCACTGAAGCCGAACTCGTCGCTGTGACAATCCGCACAACTGACGGACGCATCTCCTGAAAGACGGTTTTCGAAGTAGAGCATTTTGCCGAGCTCAACCTTCGGATCGTCCGAAAGGGGGAATCCGTTTTCGTCTACAGATTGAGGATTGTCCGACGGAATCGGGGGGGCTCCAAGAGCCGCAAGAGAAGGCGCCTCCTGCTTCACGGCGCTTACCGAAATCGTAGCAGCGGCGATGACAAAGAGTGCAAGCACCAAAAACAGTGGGGCGAAAGGAATACGTAGAAGGGCTCTCATATCAGTTGCTCACCTCTGCCCAGTTTTGACTTACTTCGTATGGGGGCATTTCCGGCTCTTCAATGTGTGGAATCGTCCCGGAAAGACTCTCCAGAAACGCGATCAGATCAGACGATTCTTCAAGGCTCAAATCCATTCCACCGTCACTGTAGAAGGCAACTACGTCATCGAGCGTATCAAATATTCCGTTGTGCATGTAGGGCGCGGTGTCCGCGACCTGTCGCAGATCTGGAGTGATGAACGCAGCCCTGTGCCGCTCGTCTCCCGTTTGGGCCAAATGTCCCGGATCCTCGCGAAGGGACATGTGATCGGGCACGTTGTGATCTTTCAGGTAGAGCCGAAACGCCGTGTGCCGTAACGGATCGGCGGTGATGTCCGGGTTTTCCGGGACTCTCATGGCATGGGGCAGTCCATCGGTGTATCCCTCGCCGCTGTGACACGAAGCACAATTGGATTCGAAAACTGCAGATCCGCGCTGTGCAGTTTCACCCATAGGAGTGCTGCCTTGGGTGGTAAGCGTATTCTGAAAGGCTTCCAGAGCCCGGATGGCTCCTTCATATGAAGGAATTTCAGCCAATGATTGTTCGAAGAGATCCACGTACGCTGGGATCTGCTTCAAACGCTCGGTCAACAGTCTGTCGTTAAGATTCAGGAACAGTTTGCCGCCGATCATCTCGGCCGTGACGTTGGCCACGGACGCACCTGCAGGGCCGCCATCCCAGTAATAATTAGATCGTTGAGATACATTCAGGAGCGATTTCGAATTTCTGAAGCCGTCTGCTGCCGGATAGGTTTGAGATAGCGCCGTGCCGTCAGCCCACGCATGATCTGGGTCATGACACGTGGCACAACTGATGCTCGCATCTCCGGAAAGCCGATTGTCGAAAAATAGATACGTTCCCAATTCGACGAGCGCATCCTGATCAACCTGCGGCTGAGGGGTACATCCGTCCAGTAATAGTGTAAAGAAGGGAACGAGAAGCAATGTCGGGGCAATTCCAAGTCCCGAACGAACGCTAATCGATGGTAAACTCAAAGTTTGACTCTGCGGATGATTGGCTGGTTACGGTTACCGTCTGGGTTTGAATTCCAAGTTTTGGGTGCCATACGGATACTTCATAGGTACCCGGAGGGACATCGGAAAGTTGAAAGTTGCCTGTTTCATCCACCACTGTGGCGTAAGGATTGTCACTGGCAAAAATCCATCCCTGCATGAAATCGTGTGAATCACATTCAAGACTTACGAGGTGACTACGCGCAGGATGCAGTACTTGTGGTACGGGGCCGAGATCGGGCTGGCTGATGTTGAAAAGAGAGCGGCGGGCTCGTCCGATCAATTCATATCCATGGATATTGTGCAGGGTCGAATCACTGTTGATGATGTCCATTTCCGAGGCACGGCGCATCACCTGGATGTTGGGCGTGAACGCACACACTTCCTGATTGACAAACTCTCCCGGGGCTGCCATATCCCACGATTTTCCCTCGGAGATGTCCTCTATAAACACCACGACGCGTCGAAGGGCTCCGTCGTCTGCAACATCGTATTCCGTTCTTTCTCTGTAGCCGAGTCCACAGATTTCGGCATCTTTCGTGATCAGAAGTCGAAGAGGGGCCGGAGCATCGCCACCGAACATGACTCGTCCTTCGATCGAGCCCCCGTTAGCGACCTCGATTTCTGTGTATTCCTGCGCGAAAGCCGACTGGTCGGACGGAGCAGCCAGGAAAAGAGCGATTGCGAGAATGAGTGAGGATTTTTTCATGTTAGTGGCGGATAACTGCTGCTCCCATTCCGGAAGCATATTCCTCTGTTTCGATAACCTTGATGATCTCCTGAGACTCAATATCAATGACGAGCACCGTCCCGATATTTGCGTTGTCTCCCAGGTCATACCTCGGATGGTAGACGTGATTTTCCTTGCTGTGTCCTTCAGGCATCGCAAGGTTTCTGTTTGCAATGTAGACAAATCGGCCATCCGGAGATGCTGCGCTACCATGAGGTTGAGCCAGACCGTTGACCCCCTCGATCACTTTGGCAACTTCACGCTTCTCCATGTCCAGAATGGTGATCTGATTTGTCCAGTTGTTTCCGAAATACACCCACTTTCCGTCGGCTGTATAAATCGGGTGCCATGGCGCACGACCCACACCGATGGTGTCCGTCAATACGACACCTTCAGTCGAGGCCAGGTCGAAAATAAAAGCATTGGAGGTCACTTCAGACGTGCCCACCATGGTCGAACCATCCGGCGAAATGGTGAATTGGATGAACACGTGCGGCCGATCTCCTTCGATGTCATCAAAAACCAGATCTCCACCCTCGTCGCGATAGGTGGCCACTCGATTCTGAGCCAGGCTGGAGATGTACACCTCGGATCCATCGTGATTGGTAAGAAGCGCGTGAGGGCGCTGCATCAGCACACCGATTTCCTCCGCTTCCATCGTCTCGCGATCAACTTGAACGACGCTTTCTGGCGGAGAAACTGACATCATCGAACGGCCTGCATACAGCCATGGACCGGCTGGGTCCAACGCCAGAAGACCCGGACGAACGGCATCGACCTGACCGACCAGATTATTGTCACGATCAAATTTCAGAATCTTGTCGTCCATGATGAGCGACAGATACCAGAACGAACCATCCTGTTCGACGGCGATGTGATGCGGCATTGAGAACTCATTGAAACCCAATTCAACGAGATCCACCATACGCACGACCTGATTGGTGTTCATGTCGATGACGGCAACCATACCGGCTCCCTGATTGGCGACATACAAGCGAGGGTCATCTGGATCGCTGAACGGAATTTCACCGTCCGATGCTGGAGCACCCTCATCAATCCACGCGGAGATGGTTGCGATCTCCTCTTCGGTGAGTGCATCCGATCCCAACTCTTCTGGATGGGATCCCTCCCGATACTTCGTCGCGAGTTCGACGAGAAGGCTGTTATCGGCATCGTATGCGATAACAGCTTCACCGAAGTCTGAGCCCTGAAAGAGATTCTCCCATGAGTCCAGTCTCAGACCTGAGGCGGCTTCCGGGCCTGCATGGCACGAGACGCATTTGTTCTGAAAAATAGAATCAACCTCGCTCCAATCTGCCTGTACAGGCTGACGATCAAGCGACCATCCGGCCATCAACAGGATGACCGACGCTAGTACAATGGTCTGTCGCAATGAAATCATGAAATTAAATGAAAATGGTCCTGTCCAGACGAATATCTGACGACGATAGACGGGTAGCACTAGTTACAGTTTCAATTCGACAGAAAATGTGGGATAAACCCTACCCTATCGCCCCGTTGCGTGTCACTTTGATTGACTACGAGACAAACTCCGTGCCTGGGGCGAATCCGCCTCTGAAACGTGATTTAGGTTCCCGGCAGTGTTTCAAATTGAGTACAGCGGTGTTCAATTCAATCCAACTGAACTCGAATTGGCACCGAAGACTGTGTCGATCTCGATTCCGCAGTCATTCAGAAAGCCCGTTGGCAAAGTCCCACCGGCAAATATGAACACAAAATCATTCGAAATCGACAGTTCAGTGCCGTCTTCACCTTCCAAAGTGACTTCCCCGTCAGAAATATCAGTCACGTTGGTCTGGAGCATCAGCTGAACTCTTCCATTTTGAACGGCTTCGTCTAAACGGGCTGAATTGTCCGGCTTGATCCGTGAAAATGAATCCCTACGGTAGGAGAGATGAACCCCAGTGTTCGCTTCACCACACAGGCTTAACGCGGCCTCGACCGCTGAGTCGCCGCCTCCGACAACCAGAATTCGGTCCCCGGAGAAGTGTGATGGGTCTTTGAGCGAATAAAAAACGTTGGGTCGGTTTTCGCCGGATACTCCAATTTTTCGCGGGATCCCCCTGCGACCGATCGCCAGAACCACATTTTGTGCCCGATATGAATTGGTCGAAGAGGTAATCTCGAAATACTCCGCACCCACTTTTTGGACTGAGTGAATCATCTCGTGAACCTGAACCTGAAGGCCACATTCTTCAACAACACCCGTCCACAATTGCAATAATTCTTCCTTCAGATATTCCCTTGACGTCATGGAGGTTGCGTCGGTAAGTCTCATGGGCTCAGTCATCACCAGCTTTTTTCGAGGGTAATTGAGGACCGTGCCTCCGATATCATCTTTTTCAATTACCAGATAGTTCAGGCCCTTTCGATGTGCTTCGAGAGCAGCCGCGAGACCAGCGGGTCCACATCCAACGATCAGGAGGTCGAGAATCTCTGAATTCAGCTCGGGTGTTATCTGTTCAACACACTGTCGACCTTGTTCGAATGCGTTGCGGATCAATCCCATCCCGCCAAGTTCGCCGACAACGAAAAGTCCGGGCACATTCGTTTCGAAGTTTTCCTTGATGCGGGGAAGGTCTACTCCTCGTTTGGAAGTTCCGAACACGAGCTGAATAGCATCGACCGGACATGAACGCTCGCACAATCCGTGGCCAATACACCGAGCTGGAGAAACCGGTATGGCCTGCCCCGAAATCAGTCCGAGAACATTTTTTTCAGGACAGACGCTCACACAATTCCCGGTGCCAATGCACTGATCCGGGTTGACGACGGGATGGAGGGATGCTGGCCGATACAGCCCGAGTTCCAGAGATTCTGCCTGAGCATCGATTACTGCGCGTTCCTGCCGGACCATGCGCACGACGTACGGCAGGACGAAAATCGCCGCCAGCACAAAGAATATCAGCCATATCAAAAGTGTCGAACTCAGAAGCTGATGCCATAGTTGATGAAAAAAGTAGAGGATGTTACGCTCGAACTCAGGTGGGCGCGTTGCCTGATGGACAGGTATCCCCACTTGTCCATGCGGAATCGTACCGATGCGCCGGCAATGTGTGACAGGGCCAACGGGCCAAGCTGATCAACTGCAAGAAGAGAGTATTCTAACCCGAGAGTAAGTCTTCGGAGTTCTTTTTGAAAAGAAGTGGAGCTGTATAAGGTGCGCCCTCCGGGACGCTCGAACACACTTGTTGAATTGGAAATCCGAAATGGCATCCAGCCTGGTTGCGTCCGGAACGATGCCGTTACAGAGTTGCTCTTTTCTGAGCCCGAAAACGAATTGGATGACACGGTTAGCCCCACAAGATGGGTTCGTTTTTGCCAGGTTATCCCCGCAGAGGTCTGATTTTTCCTGGCCGAGTAGCTTGCGTCGGTTCGCCAGTATGGGAAGTATTGTCTCGATCCATACCGGCCTGAAAGCCTCAAGGTCTCCGATATGGGCGAGCTCGCTCGAACGTAAAATCGACTGACATCCCATTTTCCGTCGATAGGTGACTCGTCGATCTGTAGGGAGGTGCTCAGGCGTGTCCTCCCGAGTCGGGATTTTTGTTCAATGGAAATAAAGGAATAGGGTCGAAGCATCCGGCTTCCATCGATTCGAGTAAAAGCAGTCATCAAGGAGGTTGATCCTCCAGTGTGTTTTTTGCTCACATCTGAAAAGACGGAAATCTTATTGATGTCAGTCTGGAAGGCTTCACTGTATCGATCCGGTTCAAATCCACCCGATACTCCGAAAAGGAAATCACCGGTTTTGAACGAAACATTGAGGCCATCCCAATATCCCCCTGCCGGGGTGTGACGCTCTCTGAAACGTCCGGCTTCCAGCGACAATCCCGAGGAGATCTGGCTCTGATATTTGAGCTCGTACATCCTGAAGGATCCTGAGCGAGAGACGAGGTCTTGCGAACTGAATCGCCTCGATCCCCTGGCACTGAACATGAAGCGGCCACTACCCGGAAGTCCTTCCACGCGCATTCTCAACGATGAAACTGGATTCATGTACTGGCGAGAAGACGAACGTGTGTCGGTGAATTGGCCTTTGACCTCAGAGACCGAAGCGGTCAGCGAAGCGCTGTAATACCCGTGGACCTGCACACCCGACGATCTTGGGTCGGTCCGAACACCAACCGGACGTCCGAGAATGCTCCGACGCTCTTCAGCCAGATCGAGGTCTTGTTCAGGTCCGTGCTCTTTTCGCGGGCCAACCAGGACGAGTTCATTTCCCACTTCCAGCGACAGAGGGTCCAAAAGCCAGACCAGAAGGAGAGACGTCGATGACTTACCCGCAACACGGGAAAGAGCCCGTGTATCCTCATTTTGAAGCACCATCAGCGTGTCGCCCCGTTCCCACTGCGCATCACTGACATCGACATAGATGCCTCGGGCCTGGACCCGGCTCACCACCACCCTGAGGGAATCGGTCTCGCTACGTGAATCTGTGGGCGATTGGGCCGTCGCATCATTCGCAATGAGGAAGCAGACCATAATCGTCGCAAGGAGTCGGAGCTTAATCATCGTCGTCATCCTCCTTCCCGTCCGGATGGCAACTCAGGCACGCGAGACTCTCGTACACGTAATCCGGTTCGTCATCGTGCTCGTCATCCATCTTGTCCTTACGATGTTCATGACAATCGATACACGTGAAGCTGGTCATATCGGGGGCTGCTTGATGGCAGTCTGAGCAATTATCCCATTCTCCTTTGTGCTCACCGGAATAGATGGGGAAAAATGGAGCATCGTGATCAAAATCCGAGGCACCGTCCCAATCATTCTGATTGTGACACTCAAGACAATTCAGCGGAAATCCGGAATTGCGATGTTCGTCTTCATAGTCGGCTTGATGACAGGCGTAGCAGTCGTTCTGGTCCAGAGCAGCAAACACAAGCTCAAACGAGGGTTGGATATGACAGCTTTCGCATCCCGCAAACTCGTGTGCCCCAATCAGTTCAAATCCGTCTGAAAGGAGTGAGTGTTCGGGGAATATGGCGTCCGGCCAGACGTGTTGTGTGTGACAGTCCTCACACTCCTGCGAAAATCCATTCTCTTCGTGGGGGATGACCGTCGTTTCGAGATAGGCTGATTCGTGGCACGTGATACAGGTGGGCTGGTCCCCGAAGTACCACCCTCCCAAATCGTCGTCATGACAACTTTCGCAGGCGATAACTTCGTGCGATCCGATGAGGGGAAACGACGTGTCCAGATGTATCGCGAATCCGTCGATGTCACGGAAGGAACGTTCATTATGGCAGGTCTCACATGTGGGGACCAGCTTCGAATTATGAACATCTTCGTGACAATCCGCACATTCCCGAATGATGGCCGATTCTGGCTCGAATTCCAGGCCTGAATGACATGAAGCACATGCCGCTGTCTCGTGTGCAGCCAAAAGGGCGAACGCTGCGTCATTTTCATGATCGAAAGCGGCCTGCGGATCCATCGGTGTCCAGGCATTGGACGAGTGGCAGTCGCTACACGCGATTGTCGTGTCCCAATCACCGTGAGGGCTGTCTATCGGGTTGTCTTGTGCAGAGGACTGGCTGGCCCCCATCAACGCCGAAAAGATCAGACAGAATATTGTCACTCTTTTTCTCATGGAGTTATTCTTCATTTTCGTTTCCTCCGCTGTGACAATCTTTGCATTCTGTTTTTACACCACGGTACTGCACAATCATTTCTCCGCGACTATCCCCTTGTTCCTTGTGGCAACTGGCGCAGGAGACATCCGTGTGAGCTCCTTCGAGAGGCCAGCCGCTCAGATCATGGTCAAAAGCGGTCAACCGGAATGACACATCGTCATGGCACGTGGCACAGCTCGTTGCTTCAAACTGGCTACCGTGTGGGTTTTCGTCTTCGTGACAGGAAGCGCAAGAAGAGTCCAGTTCCCGGTATTCCACGATGTCCAGATCCGTTTGTGTGTGGCAGGACGAACAGGCGATTATTGCATGTGAGCCTGCGAGAGGGAATTCTGTACTCGAATGATCAAATGACGAAGACGCTTCGATCCATGATTCGACGGCGTGACAACTATCACAGGTCGCTGGCGAGAATTGTTGTTCGTGTGGATCATCTTCCAGGTGACAACCCTCGCATGTTTGATCCTCAACTTCGAACGAGATATGCGAGATAGCCTCCCCGGATGCCGGAATGTGGCACTGGGCGCATAGTACGGCCATGTGCGCCCCTTCTAGCGGGTATTCCGTCTCTTCCTGATGGCGAAAAACATCAAACTCAGACGGTGCCCAACCAAATTCAGTGTGACAAGAAACACACCCTACGGGATCTGTACTTCCGTCATGATTGTCCACGTGGCAACTTTCACAGGCTTCTGCAACGGGGTGTGGATACTGATTGCTCAGCGTACTCCGGATGAACTGAATCGAAATCTCGGGTAGCGTTTCCGAATCGTTGTGGCATGAAGCACAGGTAGCGGATTCATGAAGACCGATAAGTGGGAATTCCGTGACATCGTGGTCGAATGTTGTTTCGAAGTCAGAGGCCGCGATGGAATTCCATCCAGTGGTGGCGTGACAGGATGCGCACGTCGAGCCAAATGTGCCTGCATGAACATCTTCGTGGCAAGCCGAGCACTCGGCGAATTCCAGCGGTTTGTAAACAACGACATCGGGATTGCCCGTAGCAGGCTCATGACACGTCTCGCATGAAAGGTCGAAATGTTCACCGGTCAACGGATATTCTGAGTCATCATGATCAAACAGAGGCACCTCTTCCCAGACCCCGCTGTCATGGCAGGTACTGCACGCTACCAGCTCAAATTGTGATTCATGAACGTTGTCCGGGCCATGACACGATTCGCAATCCTCAATCAATCCCAGAAAGGTGGGTTCAGAGACGACATGTTGAGATTGGAAGACCAGGAAATTTTGATCTGACAGATTCTCTCCGGAATGACAGGACAGGCAACTGGTCTCCTCGTGGCTCAACAGCAGCTCGTATCCTGTTGCTTCGTGGTCGAAGCTCAGCGTGTCGAATCGAATGGAATCGAAATCTCTTCCGAAGTGGTCCTTGTGACAGGTTGCACAGTTCGGCTCATCGAACGTTGCATGCAGGCCCAGGCCATCATTCATCCTGCTTTCCAACGAAAAATGACAGTTCAGGCATAGTGAATCGCTGATGCCACGGTTTCCCAATTCGTGGCAAGTAGTGCAAGATTCGATGGTATCCCAGACTTCGTGATCCTGAATCAGTTCACCGGGTGAAATGAGTTGAGCATACGCGTTGGCCGGGGCCAGAGCTACGACAACCAAAATCAGGACAGTTATGTGGGCACGGTTCAGCATCAGATTCTATTGCCGTTCGTCGAGGCGTCTCAATGAACTGCTGACCATCGACTTGACAGCTTCATCGGTAACCGTTTCTTCAAGGCCCTTCCAGATGCTTTGAGCTTCGGCGAAATCGCCGGAATTAGCTGATATGGCACCCAGATTGTATATGGCGAATTCATCTCCGGGATATACGTCGAGCATCTCGCGAACCGCTTCTTTGGCCAAATCCCATTTTTCGTCCACCGCTCTTGTCGCCGCCAGATCGAGCCAGACCTGCCTCGCTCTCGGGTGTTGCAACAGGTAATTGGAATAGTGCATATCCGCGTCTTCCAACCGATGACTGTCCTGAAGCACTCTGCCGAGTTCGCGCATCGCCAACGTGTCGGCGGGGTTTGTTCTTATCTGTTCTTCCAGAACAAAAATCCTCTGGAAGTACGCGTCAGATACGTTTTCACTCGACGGTGCGCTTCCGGCGGATGAGGAATTTGGCGTGCCAGGAAGTATCCCCGCCGGTGTGTCCGGATGGACAAAACCATCCTCGAGGACCGAAGAATCGACGCCGGAAACGAAAATAAAATAGAATCCAACAATGAGTAGCGGGAGAGCTACTGCAATCATCAGACGATAACGAGATGGGCTCATGTGATCCAGAAATATCCAAACGTGAACGCGACACCGATATGTAACAGCATGATGGCAAGCATTATCAGTGCGAGAGGAAGGTGAAATACATGCCAGTATCCGAACAGGCGCTGAAAAACACCGCTTACCGACGTCTGCTGTACCAAATTTTGATAATCCATGACTCGCCGAACAAACACGATGGATTCCGTGTCGGCCATTCCATCGCTGCGGGCCATGAGCAGAAGGGCCTTTCTTCGAGTCGAAATGCTCAGATCTCGTTTGATCGCTGCCAACAGTCGGGACATCCAGCCATCACCGATTTGTGGGCCTGCGGTCTCGCGAACAAATTCAGAAACTCTTGAATCAGCGACGTTATGATACTCCTTTATGGAGTGAAGCAGATGTTTCTGGCGAGCCAACAGCGCGCTTTCGGACAGAAACTGACCGTCCGTCGCTTTTGGAATGCGAACGTAAATGTATCGGCCAAATATTCCTGAAAGAACTACGGCAATCATGCTCCAGAAGGCGATGGAAATTACACCACCAAATCTGAAAGCAGTGTGCAAAAGCACCAGCCAGGGACCGAGTGTACAGAGAAAGATGTGAATGGTGAGCCAGTTTCGGAGCTGCCCACTCTGTTCAAATCTCCGTACCCGCTTTCGAACACTGTACATGGCGACCCCCACAATCATCATCAGGCTGCCGATGATTCCCATACCGTGTCCAATGAAACCGGAGGGTTTGTAGAGTTCGTGGAGGTCAGAGTACGCCCGATCGTGCAGAGGAAGCGTGTAGTATTCAAGACCCGCGGCAAGGCTGACTATTGCGACCAAAAGCCAGATGGAAGTCAGCGCTATGTGTTTGACAGTCTTTCCCGACATGGTAAGAGCGCTATTGGTGCGCCGAGGGAAAGGCCAGAATTTTCCTGCGGGTCTTTAGAGAGATTGGTTCAGGATTTTGGCCTAAACCAAGATAGGGGAATTCTGATCCAGTATTGATTTGAAAATGCACTATTACCTTACGACGCAAAGGGTAATGCTGGGCGACCAGTATTCGGGCGTCACTTTCCGATCCAGTCAGGATTGGGAGAGGGCATCTTCGCGTCGACTTCGAGTCGCCAGGCATTCATCAGGCTGAAAAGCGAGTCTGCCAATTGGGGAAACTCAGACGACAGGTTGACTTGCTCTTCTTCGTCTTGCTGCAAGTCGTATAGTTCAAGCTCACCCGTTTCGAACCACTCTATGAGCTTGTATCGACCCGAAATCATCGAACCAGATGGTCGATTTCCCGATCCGTGATAATGGGGAAAATGGAAATACTTGGATCGCTCTCCTGACTCTTCCACCACGGATATTCCATCGAAGCCATCTCCTTCTATTCCGGCGAGGTCCAGAAGGGTGGGGACGACATCAACTGTCGAACCGATGTCGGATCTTATGCTCGGAGTTGGAGATGTTGGGTCGTGGATGATGAACGGGATGCGAACGCCACCTTCGTACAAGTAACCCTTTCCGGCGCGCAAGGGGCGATTCGAGGTGGGGCCAGTTTCCCGTCCCCGGTTCAGCGAGCTGAGGCCTCCGTTGTCAGAAACGAAAACAACGGCAGTATTGTCGTCAAGTCCAAGAAGCCTCAGCGAATCCATGAGAATGCCGATCCCTTCGTCAGTACTCTCAACCATCGCAGCATAGGCTGCATTGCCCTGACAAGTTCGGGTGCTGGACCACCGAGGATCGTTGTCAAACACTGCTTCTGCGCACTTTTCAGTAAATCCGTCACGCTCCCTTACGGCAGCAGTCATTTCTTCCTTGGCCTGAATCGGAGTATGAACGGCATAGTGTGACAGAACCAGGAAAAATGGCTGATCCGCGTGATTTTCGAGGAATGCCACCGCTTCGTTAGTCAAACGGTCGGTGAGATACTCGCCAGGTTCACCGTCTTCGAGATGAGGGACATCCCAATAAGAGCTGTCTTCACGCTTGTAGGGCCAAAAATAGGATGCAGGCTGTCCAGCGTGGTGTCCGCCCACATTTATGTCGAATCCCTGATCTTCGGGATAGAACCCTTCGCTTCCCAGGTGCCACTTTCCGATGAATCCTGTTGCATACCCCGCCTCCTTGAAGCGTTCGGCGACGGTGATCTCTTCAAGCGGCAGCTGGCGTTGGTAGTCTGCCTGAAGGAGCTGTCCTTTTTGGGAGCCGCCGATCCAGTTAGTGATGTCCAGGCGGGCGGGGTGTTTGCCCGTCATGAGCGCCGCTCGAGTCGGCGAACAGACCGGGCTGTCGGAATAGAAGTTGGTGAACCGGATTCCGTTGGTCGCAAGTTCGTCAATTCTGGGAGTCCGATACAGTTCGCTGCCCGAAACCGAAAGGTCCTTCCATCCAAGATCATCGACGATAATCAGCACGACGTTTTTTGGTGCCGGGGCACCGCAGGAGGCTACCATCACTGACAATATTGCCAGATTGAGACGCAGGGACATTTGAATTCAACTCTGGTTTTTAGGAATCAGGCGACCGCGGTCTATCCGATAGTTGTTGCGGATATCTTCATCTGACATGCCTTTCTCCACCAGATCGGCGAGGTCCCGTCGAAGCGTGGCAGCATGAGTGACATCTTCCAGCGTGAAGCGATCCAGTTGGATTATCGATGCGGTATGCAGTTCTCGCCTTTGTGCCTCTATGGCCGTCATGATGGCGGCGGGTAAGTGGTCTGCGTCCGTTGTTTCCGGAATGGAATGTGGATCAAAGGTCATATCGGCTTCGATCACGTCTGCGATCTGGCCAAGCGTCGTGCTGGCGGGGTCTGCTTTGAGCGATATTCCGCCTCCGTACCCTCTTTTGGTTTCGATCAGACCCGCCTTTGCCAGATCTCCGACAAGCCGTCTGATTACGACGGGATTCGTACCGAGTTGTTTGGCAAGAGAAGTCGATGACACACGCGCAGATGGGTCAGCGG
>Ga0114933_10004251_pt1 | contig 13511 bp, 10 predicted proteins | sample 4SBtaG_FD_89691 | JGI IMG/M metagenome (GOLD analysis project Ga0114933, IMG submission 89691) | Deep subsurface microbial communities from Kolumbo volcano to uncover new lineages of life (NeLLi) - 4SBTROV12_W25 metaG | ecosystem: Environmental > Aquatic > Marine > Volcanic | place: Kolumbo...
AAAATTCCTGTATTTTGGACCTTGTCTATATGTAACGCTAGTTCTTCGATGTTAATAGGTACGATGACAGTACATTTCATTATTTCCCTTAGAGACTTGGGGATTCCTGTGCAGACTGGCGCCTGGATTTGGGGTGCAACTATGGGATTTTCTGGTGCCGCACAGATTTTTGGTGGTTGGTTGGGTGACAGGGTTCCCAAAAACGTTGCATTATGTGTGTTTGGGTTGCTCCAGGCAGTGGGAGTAATATTCGCCACTTTCCTGACAGAGATTTATTTGGCTCCGATATTTGTAGTTATTTACGGACTGGGTTTTGGCGCAAGGATTCCATTGGGGACCGCAATTAGAGGGGAGTATTTTGGTAGACGTGCATTCGGGAAAGTTCTTGGAATCTCTATGGTCCCTATGTCTATAATGATGTTTGCAGCGCCAATTTTTGCTGGATGGATGTTTGATGTTCAAGGTAGCTACAATATGGCATTTTACATTTTGGCAGTGATATCGATTGTGGGAAGTTTAGGATTTCTAACTGCAAGAAAGCCTTAGACCTGAAATATCTCCAAGAGATATGTTCGGGCTGCTGTATAGCTAGTTGCCTTTTTTTTGGTTTTTCTGAATTCTCGCCCATGTATCTCGTAATGTGACCGCTCTATTGAATACTGGTTTTTCTGGCGTGTGTTCTATAGAGTCAGCACAGAAATATCCAAGTCTTTCAAACTGAAAAATTTCGCCTTTGGAGGCCTCTTTTAATGATGGTTCCAACATCGTATTAGACATTACTCTCAAGGAATTTGGGTTTAATACAGAGGCCAGATCATCATCTTCATCTATGTCAGGATTGGGGTCTAGGCATAATCTGTCATAGAGTCTGGTTTCAGATTTAATTGCGTGTTTTGCGCTTACCCAATGAATTGTTGCCTTAACCTTCCGACCATCGGGGGCGGAGCCACCTTTCGTATCGGGATCGTAAGTACACACTACTTCCGTTACTTCACCGGTCTCAGAATCCTTCAGCACATCCTTACATTTAATAAAGAAACCGTATCTGAGTCGTACTTCTGTTCCGGGTGATAGTCTGAAGAATTTCCGTGGTGGATTTTCCATAAAGTCATCGCGCTCTATATACAGTTCTCTGGAAAAAGGTATCTCCCGAGATCCGAGGTCTTCATTTCCTGGATGATTAAGTGCAGGAAGGAGTTCATCGGTGTTTTCAGGATAATTTTCTATTGTGACTTTTAGGGGATTAATAACTGCCATTCTTCGTTGCGCTATGTTGTTAAGGTCATCTCTCAGACAATGTTCCAGCAAGGCTATATCTGCTACGTTGGAACGTCTTGACATGCCCACACGGTTACAGAAATCTCTTATCGAGTTAGGTGTATAGCCGAGCCTTCTCATACCTGAAATTGTTGGCATTCTTGGGTCATCCCATCCCTCGACATAATTAGCTTCCACTAGTCTTAACAAATTACGCTTGCTCAAAATTGTATGGCTTAACAGAACTTTCCCGAACTCAATTTGTCTAGATGGGAATACATTCAATTCGTTTAAAAACCACTCATATAGTGGCCTATGGTCTTCGTATTCCATAGTGCATAGTGAATGAGTAACATTTTCTATCGAGTCAGATAGTCCATGTGCAAAATCATACATAGGATAAATGGACCATTCTGTACCGGTTTGGTGATGAGGTGTTTTGAGGATGCGGTACATAACAGGATCCCGCATGTTCATATTTGGGGAAGCCATGTCTATTTTTGCTCGTAGCACGTGAGAACCTTCCTCAAAGATTCCCTTCCTCATCTTCTGAAGAATAGTCAGATTTTCTTCGGGGGTTCTATCCCTGTAGGGGCTATTTTCTCCGGCTTCTGTAAGTGTTCCTCTAGTAGCTCTAATTTGATCTTGAGATCTGCTATCTACATAGGCCTTGCCATCTTTAATCAATCTCAAAGCGAAATCATACAATTGTTCAAAATAATCTGAGGCGTAAAGTATTTCGCCGTGCCATCGGAATCCGAGCCACTCTATATCCTTTTTAATTGAATCTACGAAGTCCTGATTCTCACGTGAGGGATTTGTGTCGTCAAAACGAAGATTACATCTACTTCCCTCGTTTTCAGCGGCTATTCCAAAATTCAGGCATATAGATGTGGCATGGCCTATATGCAAAAATCCATTTGGTTCTGGGGGAAATCTTGTCACAATCGAAGCGTGCTTTCCTGACTTAATGTCCTCTTTGACAATATCTCTGATGAAATCTTCTGATATGCCTAAGTCTTTATTCATTTAATTTACGAACCTTCTAAAAATTGGTAACGACAGTAAGTGATAATAACAGCTAATCTTAGCCGTTATTATTAACCCACCTATTTCCAACTCGGTTCAAATGTTCCAAATGGGGATGGTGGTAGAGACCAATAAGCAGGAGTTTTAGATAGCTGGGCGGCTGGCTTGGTGAAGGAAACGATGCCGTATGGGGAGACTGTTTTTTGCAAGTAGTCGTTTACTTCGGTATCGGGTATGTCTTTTGAATCTACCTGATCTAGTCTGCCCAGTGACTTGAGCCACTGACCTGTCTGTGCCAAGGAGACTCTAACGAGCCAACTTCCACCCTCACTTCTTTGTCTCAGTAGAGCAATCATCGCTCCAAAAGCACCTAAATATCCAGTTGCATGGTCCAATGCTTGGCAAGGCATATGTATCATGCCCTCCTCTCCGGCCGCCCTTCCTCCTTCCCTGCCAATTCCACTAACAGTTTGTATGATACTGTCAAATCCACGTCTATTTGACCATGGTCCCATATGACCAAATGCAGAGAGTTCAACGCAAACAATTCCAGGTCTTATATCAGCCATATCTTCAGGGGAGAACCCTTTGGCCCTAATGCTCCCTGGACGATATCCTTGAACAAAAACATCAGCAGTTCTAGATAAATTAATAAAATTATTTTTGTCATTTTCATCATTGAGGTCTAGGTGAGCTGGACGTTTTCCTCTCGACATATCTATTACAAGGCCATCTATAACGTCCAGATGGGGATCGTTAAGCCATAGTATTTCAGCTCCATGTTCAGCAAGAGTTCTACCCATTAACGGACCAGCAAGAACTTTTGAGAGTTCCAGAACTTTTATTCCTTCTAGAGGTCTATTAGGATCGCGAGTGAAGTTAAGTTTTTCTGAATCTCCTATTTTTTTTATTTCCATTAGAGGCAGTTGTCCAACTGCCCTTCCTTGTGGGTGTTTGTTCCATTCGTTAATGGTTCTCATCATTCCGACCGGAAGGCCTTTATCGGTAAGATAATTCTCAACATCATCTGCCGTCATATTCATTAGTACTTTTTGAACACCAGCTGCTGAATCTTCACAATCTAAGGCTTTCAGTGCTCCGAGTCTGTGGGCAGGATAATTGGCATGGATTTGGATCCATCCTCCATCACCGCAAATATAGAATCCATGTATTGAGTCAGTGTGATTTCTCTTCCCAGAATGGGCAGGGGACCCATAACTAGAGGTTTCGTAATTAAGGTATCGTTCACTTCGGAATGCTATAGCTGCATGTTTCATGGCGACCGATACCTTTTGAGTTTCTCCGGTTCGATACTCCCATATTTTTGAGGCTGCCAAGGCGGCTACGGCGATAGATGATTGGGCCGCCACACCTGTTTTATAGACTGAAGGTAAAATAGGCTCAGAACCTTCAAGAGACACTTGATCCAGATCAGTTTCATGCAGCTGACTAAACTCCCACAAGTTCTTGGCTGCGGATATTGAGTCTGAGATGTTTACCATGTGATTATTTTATTTCTCAGGTTTAAATACTTGGGTTTTGTACCATTGCAGTTCTAAAATGCTTTCTCTGATATCGACTAAAGCTAGGTGTTGTCCTTTTTTGGATGGAGGTTCCAATTCTGGGTACCATCTCTCAACCACCTCTTTTACTGTGGAGACATCGATCATCCGGTAATGTAGATATTTGTCGAGCAAGGGCATTTCTTTGCGAATGAATCTTCGATCTGTTGCTATGGAATTTCCGCAGATGGGAGATTTCCCAGGCAGAGTCCACAATTCCAGAAACTGGATGGTCTGCTCTTCAGCAGACGTTATGTTAATTGACGATGCTGAGCATCTTTTCAAAAGTCCAGATTTGGTGTGCTGCTCAAGGGACCATTCATTTATCCCTTCCATTTCCTCTTTCGTTCTTTTAATTGCTATAACAGGACCTTCAGCCAACTCGTTCAGATGAGAATCTGTCACCAACGATGCGATCTCTATTATTACGTGGTCGTCTTCAAGACCTGTCATCTCTAAGTCTATCCAGACTAGGTTTTTCTCTTTATCGCTGTCCACTTGATTCCTCTGGTAGATTTTTTAAGGATAATGTTATCGTAATGTTATGTCTGAAAAATTAAAATCTGACTTTGAATATGTTGATGAGCTTTTCAATGAAACAAGAGAAGGCAATTTAGATCCCATAAATCCCTTTTCATACTGGGTATTAGAGGGGAAGATCGCTGCTGGAGAATATCCAGGCAGACAGTTCTCAGTAAACCCGTCAACTTTTATTGCGTCTGTTGTCCACTCTGTTATCGCTTTGTTAAGAAGTAAATTTGCCGCACGAAATTCGCCGGGGTGGAAAATTGGGTGTTTGATGGATGCCGGCGTCGATACGTTTATTGATCTTACTGAGAGTGGAGAGCGCCCTTCCTACAACAGACATTTACATTCCCAAAGGCGCAAGCGCTCTCGTAGGTCGAAATATTATAGATTCCCCATCACAGATAAAAATGTGACTAGTAAACAACAAATGAAGGAAATTTTAGATCTCATCGACTCTGAAGTTTTTGAAGGAAGGTCAGTTTATATTCATTGTTTTAGGGGACTGGGTAGGACGGGTATAGTTGTGGGATGTCTTTTATCTCGGCATGGTTTGTCCGGAGCAGAAGCTCTGAAAAGAATTCCTGAGCTTAGGAAAGGGTTGGCTGGAGACTTTAGGGAATCACCAGAGAACGATTCTCAACGCCAGTTTATTTTGAATTGGTCTGAATAATAGGAATCAGTTGGTTTGATTTAAGGATAGGCTCTCTACTACCTGAACAGTTGGGATTTTAAGCAGCTCGTTCGGATGAATTAATATTTTTCCTGATCGACTTCCTCCTCCAACGATCAATTGACTTAAACCCATTATCTTGGCGTCAACATAAATCGGGAGATCGTCAGGCAATGCAAATGGCGTGACACCACCAATCATCATGCCAGTCAGTTTAACAGTGTCCTCTGCGTTCGCGAATGATAAGCGGGAAACGCCCATCAAACTTTTAACTTTTTTATTAACATCAAGCCTATCTGTGCCGAGAACAATACAGCCTGAAAACTTTTTTTCACCTCTTTTGGATGCGACTATTATCGTGTTTCCAGATTCTTCCATTTTGAACCCATATTTTTCGCAGAACTGTAGTGTGTCTGCAAAATCAGGATCAACTTTTATCCACTCATACTCAATATTTAGCTCTTGAAGGATATTTTTGACAGTCAATTCAATATTTCCGCTATCAACCATAGTGTGTCTCCCTAGAGTTTTGATCGGTAAAGATTATAAGCCTCTCAAGGAAAATTGTAGTTAACTAGGTTAAAATGTCTCCTAGTTATGGATCAAAAAGGTTTTGATATAAATACACTCCTGTCACAGGGGGCAAAGTTAAGAGGTGCGGGATCAACCACGCTCAGCACACCCTGGGGTGCCAGTTCGGATCGATCCGATCTAATTGACCTAAGGGTAGGTATGCCTGACAGAGAAACACTACCTTCCGCCGCATTTTCGAAGCATATATCCAAAATTCTCGAATCTGGAAATGCGAAGGCGCTAGAGTATGAATATGGGAGTGGAGATCCAGATTTGAAGTCTATTTTATGTGATCCCAGTAATGGTTTTACGGATCATTTATCAACGACTGACCAGTTCTCTTTTTATAATGGTAGCTCTGGCTGCATGGAGGCTTTTTGCGCAACATTTGTGGACAAAGGAGATGTGGTTTTAGTAGAGGGTCCTAGCTTCCCCGGAACGGTGAGAGCTATTTTAAGGTCTGAAGGCCTGATTGTAGAAATAGGCTCTGATTTAGATGGAGCATCGATTGAAGAAATTGAAGAGGCTTATTTGGATGCTGTCCAAAAAGGTAGGCATATAAAGGCCTTTTATACGATCCCAGATTTCCATAACCCTCTCGGAAGGACAATGTCATTGTCTCGCCGCAGAGAGATATTTGAATTCTGTCAGGACCGTGGAATACTTATATTAGAAGATACCACCTATTCAAGCCTATATTTTGAATCTCCACCGCCGAGTTCAATTTATTCAATTAGCTCAGGGGTTGGGGTATTGCAGATGGGTACTTTCAGTAAAACAATTGCTACGGGACTTCGACTTGGTTGGCTTCATGGTGATGCTAATTTTATAGAAGCGCTTCATAAGACAAGGTCTGATCTTGGAAACGTCCCATTTATACAGAACGCAGTGACTCAGTTTATTCTCAGCGGGGAGTATGGTGAGCATATAACGGCAATGAGACTCTTATACGGGAACAAATGCAGGAATTTATGTAATTCGCTTGATGAAAATTGTGGTGATTACATTGAATACCAAGTGCCTGCTGGAGGATTCTACCTGTGGTTAAGGATTTTGGGCATTGATGCAGCTGATCTAGTGAAACAGGCTTGGGAAGACGGTCTTGTTTTTCCAGATGGGAATTTGTTTTTTCAGGATCCCGTTGAGAATGATAACTGCATTCGGCTGGCATTTAGTGGGACTCCTAAAGACAAATTGTTGGAAGTTGGCCCAATATTAAGACGATCTTTCGAGAAAATACTCGACTAGACCTAGGCTCTACGGTATAGCTTTACCTGATTTGGTTCCTGTGCATTGCTCCATCGAAACCGCTATTTCTCCGTTTACTATTACGTATGGTATTCCTGTTGGAAATTGCTTGGGGTCGTCGTACGTGGCGTTGTCATTAATAGTATCGGGGTCGAAAAGCACTATATCGGCAAAATACCCCTCCTGTATCCTTCCTCGTTGCTTTAAGCCGAATCTTCTTGCTGGGTTGTCGGTTATTCTTTGTATAGTATGTTCTAATGGCATAGTGTTGTACTTTCTCTGAGATCTTCCGACTACGCGGGGGAATGTCCCGTAAGCTCTGGGATGAGGGTAACTACCCAATGGTATTGAATCACTCCCGATCATGTAGTCTGGGCGTGACATAAACTCCATAGTATCTTGGTTTATTTGTTCCCAGACTGCGACACTTAATGGTGGTGAACCCCAGTATCCCACTTGGCCTTCATTTTCCAAAAGAATATCGCAGATTGCTGTCCCTAATGAAACATTTTTTTCCGTAGCTATACGGTCTAGTGAAATGCCTTCATACTCAGGTGTCCCCGGTACATAGGAGAATATTGCATCCTTGATAGGCCGGGGATAATCATTGTCGAGATAATTGGCTAAGCGGTTTTTTTCTACAGGAGTTCTGAGTTTTTCTAGCACTGCCTCTAGTCCGCCTTCATGAGCATAACTCGGAAAGAAACTTAGTGGGAATGTGCTACCCGTTGGATATGGATAAAGCTCCAGTGAAATGTCCATCCCTTCAGAAATAGCTTGGTCTATTTCCTCAATTCGTTTAGAGACTTCGCCAGCGGTGTTCTCGTCGGTTCTGAAGTGTGAAAAATGTAATTTCACTCCCGATTGCCTCGCTATTTCTATTGCCTCTGTAACACCGCCGCCGCCAAACCCTCGGTCAATATTTTTGTCACGTAGATGTGTAACGTAAACGCCACCAAATTCTGAGACAACGGAACATAGCTCTATTATTTCTTCGGTATCACTCCATGCATTTGGAAAGTACGACATACCGGTGGCGAGTCCAACGGCTCCTTCCTCCATTCCACTTCTAACGAGATCTTTAGCTTTTTCAAGTGGAGATGCTTTCAGAGGTCTGTCTTCAAAGCCCACAGTTTCGAGTCGGATCGCCCCATGGGCAATGCAGTACGCTGTGTTGATCGAAACTTTTCTGTCATAGTTTTTTCTGAAGGCAGTTATTGAAGACATATCCAGATTTTCAGGGGGAAGTCCCAAGATTCCTGATAAGTATCTTCGGTTTAACAAGTAATTGGATTTAGAGAGTGGTGCGTAGGACAGGCCGTCTTGTCCTAGTATCTCTGTTGTAACTCCCTGCCTTAACGATTGAGCATGTTGCGGATTGTTGAGCAATGCTCCATCAGAATGAGTATGCGTATCTATGAATCCTGGGGAGGCGGCCAGTCCATTGGATTCTATTACTAGGTGGTCACTAGTAGGTTCGATATTGGATATTGATTCTATTCTGTCGTCTTTGATAAGAATGTCGCTAACGAAAGGTGGTGCTCCTGTCCCATCGTAAATCTTGGAGGACTTTATCAGTATTGCTGTCATTTTTCACACCTTTTTAAGTTCGAAATAATTCGTTGCAACCGCTCATCAAAGTTATTTTCCGGATTTTACATCCATTTTCTGGAATCGTTTAGAAAATCCTAGGCTGATCATGCCTACAATTGAGACGAATATCATTGTTACTAGAACAGCGTCATAATTCCAAATTTCTGCTATCCATCCTGCAATACCTGGGGCGAATGCGTACCCCCAAACAAAACCCATACTTGTGAGTGAAAAAATGACACCAAAATTCTTGGTGCCCAAAGATTCTGATGTCAGTACAGGTCTGACAATACTGACAAGTCCGTACATACCTCCCTGTATGCTAACGAAAATCAATACTATCAATAGCTTTCCATTACCAAATAACAGAAGAACACTTGTGCCTGCGAAAGCGAGTAGACATAGAGTTGCGATTTTAGCAGCCGGAATATTTTTGTTAACTAAGTGATCTGCTAGGAAAAGAATAAATCTTGCTAACACCTGCATTGGTCCTATTAAGGAGGCCAAAATTACAGAAGTGTTGTCGTTCATCCCCTTGCTTTGCAGTAGCGGGAATGTTTGGCTAACGAACATACCTTGTGTTGCGGCAAATGCCGCAAACGTCATGAAAATTAACCAAAACACGGGATTTCGTATGATAGGGATTACAGTCTCTAAAAATGGAGTTACTTTCGGGGATTGGGTGCTACGAGTTGATTCTGAGGTTTCCTCATCTGGAACTCGTCTATTGGATTCGGGGCTGCCGTACCAAAATAGTGGTGCTGTGACAAAAATCAACGTCAAGCTAAACAGGTGCAAAGTATTGTCCCAGCCAATGGCGTTACTCAGAATGGTTGAAACCGAATATGAAACACTGCTTGCAAATCCTGCTTGGAGCGTAATAAACACGATTGCGTTCTTGGAATTGTCTTTGTATGTTCGAGTGATGTAAGAAAAACAAGGTTCGTATAGGCACCCAGCCATCGCAATACCAATTAGTATCCAAATAAAGTAAAAAGTAAAAATATTAGTGACGTAGGGGATGGTGGAAATTAATATTGCGCCGGCGCACACGCTCAGTGTGAAAAGGATTCTTGCATGACCTTTGTCAATAATTCTTCCTGCGGCTATGCCAGCAAGGGCTGAGGATACAAGTGCCAGGGTGAAAGCAAGTGAGACCTCGGCGATGCTCCACCCAAAATGATCTGACCATTTCAGCAACATGGCTGGAAAAACGTAGAAAATGGCCGCCCATATGAGTGTCTGCCCAATGCCCAGAGACCAGAGTCTAGGGTTGCGCCATACGGGCTTGTAGTTGTTCATAGCGATTATTATCCACCCTTCCAAGCTACAAATCATTCATGAAGTTTCAGAACGAAGTCTTTGATGATTATATGGAGGGGTTAAAACTTTCCTTAAAAATCTTTTTTAATAGTTATATGACTACCTAATTTCAAGCGTGTAGTATAGCTTCCGTTTTTAGATGCAATTTTTCAATACATCGGGATAAGGAGGGGATTTTATGAGAGAAGCTCCAGTAATAACTAAGCTTGAGGCTATCCATTTCGAACATGTGCTTGAAAATGTGGGAAAAGATTACAACACCTTCAATACGGTTTATGAACCTGGAGGAAGGCTTGTTCAAACGAATACTATCTTAAGAATTCATACAGACAAAGGAATCGTTGGCGAGTATCCAGGGGTTATAGGTCCAGCTATGGCCGAGCTAAAGGCAATTGGTAGCTACCTTATAGGTAAGAATTCCCTTGCCCGTGAGTCGATTTACAACGATTTAAAGAGAGGATCTAGACACTGGGCTATGCTTGGAATGGGAGTAGTTGATATCTGCTTATGGGATATCGCTGGGAAGTTCTATGATGAACCTCTGTACAGACTTTTGGGAGGAGAACGACGTCCACTGAAGGCCTACGCATCCACTTTGCATGGAGATGAGAAGGGAGGCCTGACCACCCCGCAGGACTTCGAGGACTTCGCTAACCAATGTCTTGAAATGGGATACAAGGCTTTCAAGGTACATGGTTGGGGACTTGCGAGGGACAATATTCAGAGGGAAATAGATAATGTCCTTAATTTAGGAGAAAAATTTGCCGGTAAATTAGATCTTCTTATCGATCCAGCATGTGAAATAAAGAATTTTGGTGATGCTCTTAAATTGGGCCAAGCCTGTGACGAGGCTAATTTTTTCTGGCTGGAGGATCCATTCCAAGACAATGGAGTATCTCAATTTGCTCATAGAAAGTTGAGACAAATGCTGAAAACTCCCATTCTCCAGACTGAGCATATTCGTCTTTTAGAACAACATGTTGATTTTATCGTGGCGGATGCTACGGATTACGTCAGATGCGGAGCCCATGAAGATGGTGGGATTACTGGAGCAATGAAGATTGCCCACGCAACAGAAGGTTTTGGCCTAGATGTAGAACTACATGGTCCAGGACCGGTGCACAGACACATAATGTCAGCTATTAGGAATACAAATTTCTTTGAACTTGGTTTGGTCCATCCCAATGTGCCATCTACGAAACCACCCGTATACCTAAATTATAATGACAACCTTGACGGAATTGATGCAAATGGGAATGTGTTCGCCCCGGAGGGACCAGGCATAGGGGTTGAATTAGACTGGGATTGGATAAATGATCATAAGCTTGGGCAGGAAATTATTGCGGAGTAGGTTTGTTCAACAGAATTTGATTGATCAATGAGGTAGAATCCACAGGTTACTAATATCAGGAGAATAGAAAATATGACATCTAATGGAAAAGTTGCTGTGATTACAGGTGCGGGTAGCGGAATAGGCCGCTCAGCAGCATTGCACCTATTTAAGGATGGTTATTCTGTGGCTCTCGCAGGGAGACGTTTGGAACCTCTGGAGGAATCAATATCGCTTGCAGGGGTAGATAGTGGTAGAGCCATTGCTGTTCCTACTGACGTTGGAGATACGGATGCTATCGCTAATTTGTTTGAAGAAACAAAAAAAACGTTTGGTAGGCTTGATGTTCTTTTCAACAACGCAGGTATTGGATCACCAAGAATGCCTATGGAAGAACTTCCAGTGGAAGACTGGAAGAGGGTAGTGGATACAAATCTGACAGGCAGCTTTGTATGTGCTCAACATGCTATAAAGATGATGAAGGAACAATCCCCCCAGGGTGGAAGAATAATTAATAACGGTTCTATATCTGCTTATGTTCCTCGTCCTGAGGCAGTTGCATATACTGCTACAAAACATGCAATAACAGGTCTCACTAAACAAATTTCATTGGATGGTAGGCCTTTTGATATAGTTTGTAGTCAGGTTGATGTTGGTAACGCAGCCACTCCGATGACAGCGAGGATGGCAAATGGGGTAACCCAGGCTAATGGTGAAACCGCAGTCGAACCCACATACAATGTTGATCATGTGGGAGAGACTATTTCCTATATCAGTAATCTGCCCTTAGAGGCGAATATCCAGTTTGTAACGATTATGGCCAGTAAAATGCCGTATATTGGTAGAGGCTAAATTCTGATCTAATAGAGTAGTATCAACTACTAGTAGTTGATACTACTCTCTAGAGTGTTTCCGGTTACTTACACAGAATGTTCAAATTCTGAACATTCCATCTCCTCCCGTTATGTGAGCTTGTCCTCCGCTAAGACCTACTGGAGCACCATCAGCTCGCCAGCAAGCTGCACCATGTATGAATCCTTCTCTATCAAACATTATTCCGTTCATGCCGCCTGCTACTCGATCGACCCTCTCAATTAGATGTCCCATTTTGGTTAGCTTTTCAGATGCTTCAGAGGAAATGGCAGATTCAAGTTCCAGATTCTGTCCTTGAGTCCATACTCTAGGTGCTTCTACAGCCTCTTGAAGTGTCATTCCATGGTCTATTACATTAATAATGGCCTGTAGAACAGCAGCAAAAATTCTTCTTCCCCCTGGGGTTCCCAAGGCCATAAATGGTTTGCCATCCTTGAACACCGTTATAGGAGCCATGCTACTCAAAACTCTTTTTCCAGGAATTATCGAATTGGCGTTGCCAGGATGAGGATCAAAGTTATATAGGGTGTTATTTAAGATAACTCCCGTACCAGGGACTGTGACTCGAGATCCAAAAGCGTCGTTAAGAGTTTGAGTCATGGAAACGACGTTTCCATCGTCGTCAGCAACTGTGAGATGAGTGGTGTTTTCTGATTCTCCTCGATGTAGATCGAGGTTGCCATGTGTGTATGATCTGGCTTTTTGCAAATCTATTTCTGAATGTCTGATATCGGCATAGCGCTTTGACACTAATTCTTGAACAGGAACGTCTACAAAATCTGGGTCTCCCATAAATTTGAATCTATCTGAGAATACTATTTTCAGAGTTTCAGCCAGCAGATGAAAGTATTCGTTTGTTCCGAATCCCATCTCTGAGATATTGAATTTTTCAAGCAAATTAAGGGCTTGCACTATGTGTGTGGCGCCAGAGCTAGCAGGTCCAACTCCGACAATCTCATATCCCCTGTAGTTTCCTTTAACCGGATCTCTGTATTCAAGTTGATATTTTTCTATGTCGTCCTGAGTAAGGATACCTCCGTTTCTCGTCATTTCTTCTTCTATTGCATTTCCTAGTGAACCTTTTGTTAATGTCTCATCACCAGTTTTAGATATTTCGCGTAAAACAGACGCATAGTCCTGATTTTGTAGTATTTGGCCGGTAGAAAGAGGGTTATTTTTATCGAAGAATAAATCCTGACTGCCCGGGTAGGATTTCAAGGCACCTTTGTTGGTCTCAATAATTCCGGCCAAGTAAGGACTTATGGAAAAACCCTGCTCAGCGTATCGGATGGCTGGTTGAACAGTATTCTCAAAATCTAATTTCCCGTATTCAGTCTGGATGTGGTACCAGCATTGCAACCCCGCAGGGACCCCAACTGACAAATGGCCAATCTTGTTTTTCTGTTGTTTCGTTTCCATGTAGTTTGGCCAGGAGTCCGATATTGGAATAAACATATCGGGTTGGGCTGCGGCAGGCGCTGTGCTGTAATTGTCTATGGTTATAGAGGACTTGGTAGAAGCATTG
>Ga0114933_10004252_pt1 | contig 13511 bp, 24 predicted proteins | sample 4SBtaG_FD_89691 | JGI IMG/M metagenome (GOLD analysis project Ga0114933, IMG submission 89691) | Deep subsurface microbial communities from Kolumbo volcano to uncover new lineages of life (NeLLi) - 4SBTROV12_W25 metaG | ecosystem: Environmental > Aquatic > Marine > Volcanic | place: Kolumbo...
ATTGGTCTGTTAATGCACGGAAACCTCCGGCTAAAACTGTTAATTTACCGTTCTCGGCTACATCAGGAGAAAACCCTGCTGAACCATCGCGGTTACCCTCAGAAAAAATACATGCTGCGGGATCACCCACAGCTGGTCTTTCTAGACCAGTTGCGTCAAAGCTAGCCCAAGTACCGTCGGTACCTGAAATTAAAGGCCAATCAGTTGAAGCAACATCTACGTCCCATTTTATACAATTGTTTAAATTAGATAATAATTTAAGCATGGGGGAAAGTCCTCCTATTGTTTATTGTTATTATAAGTCTTCTAAAAGCAGTCTTGTCAATGGATCTAATGTTCCATCGTCAGCGGGTCGATCGCTAAGTCGGCCAAATAAACCTGCCGCATCTGTAGATGGGCTCAATTCTGAGGCTTTCTTAAAAATCTCCAACTCCTCGCTACTTTTAGTTTTGAGCTTTGTCAATGTACTCTCAAACATTTCCGCAGAAAGTTTGCCCTCTTTTAGCATAGAAAGCACAAGTGCTTCCGCTACTTTTAGCTGCTCTAATTCACCGGTTAGCGTATCAACACTTTGTTGTAAAGTCTTGATAGCCAGGGCTGCTTGTTTTTTTAAGGTTGAGTTCATTACGCCGCTTCTTAGTGTGTTTTTATCAGCCGACTTACGAAAGTCGGTCTAATTCTTCTGCGAAAGCATGAGCCATGATTTGGCCAGCTTGCTCAAATTCAGCAACCTTAGTAAGCGCTTCTTCCTGTTCTACGTCATAATCAATCATTAAAGAAGCTAATTTTTCAACGTCTTCTTCATTATAATCATCACCAAACTCATCAGCTAGTAAACCGTCAGCTGCTTCAGCGTACTTAGATAAAACTTCAAACTGCTCATCTGTTTCTTGAGTAGCCTCTGCTTCTTTTACTACTTCAGCCTCTTCGTCTACTCTGTTTTCAAGCATATTATTATATGTGTCTATTAAATTACTCATTTTCATTGCCTCCAAAATAGCGGTCATGTAAGTTAGTTAGTATATTAATTGCAGCATCTTCTGCTACTTTTTCTTCACCTTCAGTATTTTCTGAAACTTCAGTATTTTCTTGTGCATCTTCAACGACATTATCTACAGTTTCTGCAGCAATTTTGTTTAACTCATCAACAAAAGATCGTGCCATAGCGCGTCCTCTTGCGTCTAACTCTTCTGCTATCTTAGTTAAGTCCTCATCAGAATCGTTAGAGACATCACTAGCCTCTTTGGATTCTTCAACTTCTTCTGCAACTTCTTCTTCAACTTCTTCTGCAACTTCTTCTTCAACTTCTTCTGCAACTTCTTCTGCAACTTCTTCTGCAACCTTTTCAGTTTCTTTAGTGTTCTTTGTTTCCAAAGATGCATTAAATACTTCTTCAGCAGTTTTTTCGCTTTCTAAAGATTTCAAGATTTCATCGATATTTAAGCCCATCTTAGTATCCTCCAATAGGTTTAATTAATTAGATCATTATAAATTAAGTCTAGGTCAGTATAGTCCATTTTAGAGAGTACGCTGGAAAACTTAAAAAGATTTTTCACTTTATTAATGGTTTTTCCAACTCCTTTTTGTGCAGAGCCTAGAGCTAGAGACGAGCCTAGAGCAACTAATACGGGATGCTTTCTTACGAAATCCTCCGTAGAAGTCAACCTCTGTCCTTGCCTAGCTTTATGTTCCTTCGTTCCAGAAAAGTAGTAAGATACCGGCACAGTCATTAAAGAATTCCTAAGGAACCTTTCTGTACCTGTAACACCTGCTTCTTTTTTAAAAGCTCTATCTTGAGCGAATAAAGACCCAGCAGTTCCTGCTCCAACTAGAACGGGTAGTAACCATGGATTTTTCTTCATAAAAGACTTAAAGCCACTAGCAGTAGGGTCGTTAAATATTTGGGCGTATCCATAGTATAATCCGCCTAATATACCCATAGGTTTAATAGGGTTCTGGTGAGCCGTTAATCGTGGCTGCTCCTGCTTCCCTAGAAAAAATTTGCTAATTGTGCTTCGCTCTGCTTTTACTCTAGAATCTGGATAATTTCCTTGACTTAACTTAGTTAGTCCTCTGGCAATAACTAATTCCTTAGTTAAGGCCATGTCTGGTATGTTCTCAAATAACAACCCAGCAATTTTTTCATTATAACTGCTGCAGTTTATATCTTCTGCTAATAAAGGTTTAGTATTAGAGTCAATAGTAAAGAGGGTGCCCTCCTTCTCTAAGGACTCCGCTAAATCTTTTTTACCAGCACACATTAAAGCTAGCTTTTGAAAGTCTTCTTTTACGGGCATTATACGTAACCCTATAAAAGTAGAAAGAACCTCATTTAATGGAAAACCAGATAATTTCTCAATCTGGTCATCGGTAAGTTTCTTTTGTGCTGATATAATTAAGTTTTTAGGGTCTTTTTCTAAGGACTCAATTTTACCAATAACTTTCTTGGTCATGGCTGCGTTCGCTTCCAGACCTGCTGTCTTTTGTATACCGTTAGGCGGTGGATATTCCGCGGTTTTAATCACAGACTCTGCTAAAGCATCCTTAAGCGATATTTGCTTAATGAAGCCTGCAGTCCTGTCGGCCGGGATTGTTACTACACTGATGTCAAAAAACTTTGGCATACGATTGATTGCATATACCTTCTGGCCATTTGATAACGTTTTATTCATATGGTTCATTAAATGCGTACAATAAGAGGCTCTTGTTTTAGCCCTATTTCCGCAAATGGAGCATTCGTCTCAAGGAACTCGGCAACCCATAGAAACGGCTGGTAACCGTCCTGCCCCTAATTCCTCTACAAGCTTAGAGCCTTTTGTTTCATCTATTTCTAATACCAGCTCTACTCTACGCATGGCTGGATTATAAAAAGAAAAAACCACTTTTCCCATAGACTTTTGAGGGTCTTTGTTCACGTGGTGCCTATATATATGGGCTAAAGCTTCAAATGTTTTGTGATATTCTTTGAGGGCATTCTCCGGAAAGTAATCCCCATTTCTATTAGAACCAAAAAACTCACCCGCTGATAATGCGTTTACCAGTGCGTAAGTCTTCCTAGGGCTTCCCTTTAAATTCGAAATAAAATCAAAAAGCTCCGCAGAGTGTCCTGCGGTCTTTTCCAAAGTACCTGAATTTAAAAGAGTAAATACCTCGGAGTTATTGTCCCCATATTCAAAGTATATTCTTTTTTTCATAGTTTGCTATAGCTAGTACGTTACTTATACCCTACCGCACTAAGTAGGTGATACTCGCTACGCTCCTGCAATAACAGGGCCCATTACCCTGCGTAAAGCGTCGCCTGCTGTGCTACGTCCATGAGACGCCACATCAACTAATTTTTTATTAATATCTGATAAAGTATTAAAGGTATCTGGTGGGGGGCCACCAAATTCATCTGCATAGCCTCTAGCTAAAGACTGCCTAATATACGCGCCTGCTGCTAAAGGGTCTTGAGCCATATATGGCGCAAAATGGTATAAAGATGCCCAATACTTGGCTACTTGAGCAGGGTCTTCTTTTTCAAGGGCTGGGTGCTCTTCAAGCATTTTTTGAAAATACTCAGAACTCTTGGCCTTAATATTTTTATTTCTAAAGTAGTCCATCATCTTATCTAAAAAAGCTCCTGCTGCAGCAACTCCTGCGCCTGCCATAGCTATTCTTGCTGCTTGGCCAAGAGCTCGCATAATTCTTGCATTAGCACTAGGCCCCATTCCTGGGAAGGACATCTGTGCTTTCTTCTTCATTATTTTATTCTCCTAAAAACTGGTTGATTTAGGGTAGACTTCCTATCATCGCTATAATTTTTTAAAAAAGAGCCCTGTTCTTTTCGACCTGCTTCCTTCCCCGAGCCGTAAGCTATTCCTGCGCCTACAGTTACTCCTCCTAAAAATGCATGTTTGCTATAAAAGTCTACTATACCCCTTCCTACAGACCCAACAAAGCCTGCCTTTTTAAATAGATTAGGTATGTTTGCCTCATCTGTGATAGACTTATAGTTTGCGTCATAATGGGATACTGCGTTATAAACTTTATAAGTTTGGTCTGCTTCTTTTTCTATCTGAGCAGCGTACTTATAAATAGTGTTGTCAGGGTTGGGTATGCCTTTATACGTTGCTGACTTTTCAAAATCAATGTGGGTCAGAGATGGCTTAAAACGGTTCTGCATATCTTCTGCAATTTTTTCACCGGCAAAAGGTGCGGCTTGCGTAACTACCCTTTTAATGTTATTAAAAGGCGTTCCACTTAATAATTCTTGTTTTGTGTAAAAAGCTAATTTATCAAAGGCGGTCTCTAAGCATGCAAGGGATTCCCTCATGTTATCGTCTAAGAACTCTAAGGTCCCTAAAAGCTGTGATGCCTCTTTTCTAGCTTCATTTTCTGTTCTTCCAACAGATGCTTCCTTCTTAAAACTGTCTTCTCCATGATACTCTCTGTATAAGTCAAATACAGATACATCGTCTTTAGTAGGCTCGCTGTCATAGTCTGCGTAAGCGCCTTCCTTTGTTACAGGCTGGTCCGCTACTTTTTCATGTGCTGCTCGAGAGTCTGCTAAATTAAAGTTTACATATTTATCCGAAGAAGTCTTAAGCAGGCCTAGGTAAGTTTCTACGTTTGCACTTTCTGCTACTCTATTAATTTGTTGGCGATTCAACCCATGAGCAGAAGCTGTCTTTACAAGAGCCTCCGTGAGGGGTCTGTCGTCTTCAATATATGAAGCAGAGATTTCTTTACCTAGTCTGTCTAAATCGTGTGATGTTAGCATAATTTTAATATATCTTATAGGGCCTTAAGTGTCAAGTTATTTTTTCATTTAAAGTATAAGTTTAATCCCAGAACTCATTTGGGCAGACAATAAGGCGAATATAGTGGCATGTACAAAATCGTCTGGACCTATATTAATATACTTAGAGGTGCCTCGCTCCTCATCATATTCTACCTGTATATTAAGAATGTCTTCTATGAAGGGCTTAAAGTCTTCATAACAGGGAAAGCTTAATTTACCACTTTTAATTAGCTCAAAAAATCCATTCATAACAAAATTTCTGTTAAGAGTATAAGCTGGCATGCTAGCGTTCCATTTGATATTATCTTTTTGGGCGGGCATATGTTGAAAGGCTACTACGCGCTCATATCCTATTCTGTTTCGTATCTCGGAATTAGGGGCTTCCCCCATTCCATAATCTGCCGCTAAGGTATGTACTCCAAACTTCTTCATTAGCTCTGGGACCTTTCTATGTATAAAGCTATAATCTGCTTCTTTTCCAATAAATTTTTTAACATAAACAACTCGTACCTTATCCCCTACTATTTGTATAATGGTAATAAGTGTGTGGGACTTCTCTGAATTTACAGGACCATAGTCAATTCCCATAACAGCTTTATGCTGTTTATTATGAGGCATGTCCTCTCCCATGTGAAAGTCATTATCGCAGCAACTTACTATCTCATGTATTTTAATGGGGCTGATGCCGTCATCGTAAGGTAAGGCTAAGCTCTCATTATAAAACACACCTTTACTAGATTCTTCCATTTTGCGTACTACGTCTTTTTCCCAGTCTACCCAGGGTGCTTTTGCAAAATGTAAGAGGCATACTCTATAGCCTTCTAAGGTAGGGCTTACGGAAGTATCAGGATAAGTAGATACCCACTGTCCGTGCTGATTTTCAAGCTGTTTGCCGCACTTCTTACATATAATGCTATACTTTCCTATATTATCTTCGGCAAGTATATTTCAATCATTACAGCCCTGGCATTTTATAACATACTCATGCTGTGTTGATCTATTCCAAATATCCGCTAAAGTGCCTCTAGTGCGCTTCGGTGTTCCAGAAAAGAGGCTTTTTTTATACATAGACCTGCTCATCGTTTCCCGAATAACTGGGACAATATCTGCTCGTAAATCCTGGCATTCGTCAAACAGGTTCATATCGGCTGAATATCCCCGCAACCTGTCCGCTGAAAGAAGTGCATATCTTAAGTACATCCTGCTCCCATTTAGCATCTGTTTCATAAATACATTTTGTACTAAAGAGCTACTAAGATAATTTTCTTTTATAAAAGGACTTCCTTCCATAATAGGGTTCACCCTATCGTGTGAAAATACCTTTGTTTGATCCACGGTAGGTGCTACATATAAAGTTTTAAAATGGGGGATCAGGGCACTATTAGCTATCATTAGATTTGCTAATGTGGTGGATTTGGCAGTCTGTCTGGAAAAATGCAAAACCACTTCATTTGCGTCTGTATCATAGATCCGCCTTAGGTGGGGGTAATCATCCAGACTTAAAGGGTGGCCGTTTAAATTAAAGAAAGCCTCTGCAAACTCACTCTTCTTTAATGATATTTGCTCGGCCATTACTTTTTACGCTTAAATTCGGCTTCGCGTTGTTTCTCTCTTTTCTTCACACTACGCTTAGTATGGTATCTACGAGCCCGTAGCTCATCCATAAGTCCCGCAGTATCTAATTTACGTCTAAGTCTTCGTATCGCCGTTTCTATATTATCGTTAAGGACTCAAACCATTAGGCCTTCTTCAGGGCGTTTATCTGTATTTCTGCTTTTATGCATCTGCTTTATTTAATGATTTTATTTCTTCAAAAAACTTTTTATAAGGACCGTGCTCTATACTCTTATAAAGAATATTTCTAAAACTGGTTCTAGGAACGCCCCAGCCTTTACTGTACACCATGTGCCTGCCATCATCTAGACTTTTAACAAAGTCTTTTATTTCTTCGAGACCTTCAAGAACTTCAGCCTCCTTTTTACGTATATACCACTTTTTCTGTCACCCGTCTTTTAAGTTTTCTTTTAAGTATCTTAATTTTGAAGTATCTTTATAAAATTCCTTTACTTGTCTATCAAAAGTACTTGCTACATGCTTCGAAATTTGTAACTCTAAATTAAATTGTTTTTTGGGATCTCGTACGCTCGCACGCTTCTGAGGAGGCACTACCCACTTATCAGCCATTACATCATATACCCCGAATTTTGCATCCTGCCAAGCAGTAGAAACTCCTTTATAAGGAACCATATAAAAATTTATCGGATGCTTTCCTCTATAAGATAAGAACTCATTTACAGAAAGTCGCGCTTTTTGATACCTATCGTCATAAGGATCTATTGCTACATTAATATCAATATCTGATGAATCCTTATATTTTCATCCCGTAATAGATCCGATAATAAGTATTTCTTTGATTTTGTTTTTGGGGACAAAGGCATGTAATTTAGAAAGTATCTGTTTTTTTAGCTGCGGAATAAGCTTTTTATTAGCTGTCCAGACATCTGGAGCTAGGTTGCCTTTAGGAGGATCAAGTATTCCGGCTACTTTACGAAAAAAATTATTCATCTTCTTTTATCAAGTCCTTTATGTGCAAGTCTGCCTCGGGCTTACTGTCCCCCTTGCCATCATCTCTGAAGTTTTTTAAGGTTACATTAAATTCGGCAAAAAAATCTTTTTTATCATTGGTGTCTTTTTCTAAGCGCTCTATTCTATCAGTAAGTTTAACTGCTAAAGCACCCCAACGCTGCGCAAGCTCGGGATCACCCTTTGCCCTTTCCTTGAAATTATAGTAGGAATCTGTCATCATATCTGTCAACATAGAGTCAAAGGATTTGTCTGGGGCAGCTCCTAATTTCCAAAGTAGGTAATCTTTGTCTCCTTTTAAAGCTAATTTATAGAACTTTTTAAGCTCAGGAGTGTCTACCTGGGCCAAGTATTGCTGCTTATCTCCTACAGACCAATCAGCCACATTAAAAAAGTAATGTAAAAATTCTTGTACGTCTTCGGAAGAATACTCTATATTATACTTCCCGTTAACGATTAATTCTATGTCCTCTTCCGTAATATTAGCTAATGCTAAAGACGTAATAAGGCGGTACATTAAAGGGTCATTCATAATCTTAAAGGCCCCTTTAATGCCATCAGTACCTCTAGGAACTTCAATCTTAAATTGGTATGAAAACATTTTCTCAATGCCCCATTCATTTAATCACGCTGTTTCTATGGAAATGCTTGGGTCTTGAAAGTACTCGGGTTGGAGCGAAGAAAGGTGCTTGTAAATTTGCTGTATACCTGGAAGGGGAAACTTTAAACCTAAAGATTCTAGCTTCTCATGTATAACAGAAGGCTGCAACCGTCCAACCACTAATGTCTCTAAAAATTTTATGTAAGGTATCTTCATTTAACTCTCAGGATTTTCTATAGGGCAATATAAATATTTTTTGCCTCTTAAATGTTTTAATTTGAATAATTTATCTGTGATCTTAAAAATAAAAAAGTCCGAGCCCACGTCTATTAACTCGGCCGGACCACTATCTACAATCTTTAATACATTTTTATGGCCTTTTTTTGAAGTATACTCACCTTCAAAAGACAGTCATTTTATACTGTGATCCTTAGACCGCCGTATAGGGGACGGGTAGTTTTTAGACAGCACATTCTTTTTACTGCTCCAGGAGTATACGGTTTCATCGCCTCCGGGACAGTACATTCTTAAATCAAAATGAGTACCATTTTGATTCTTGTGAATATGGTAGCAAAAATCCCAATCTTTTAGATTAGGGTCTTTCTTTAAATATGAGTATCCTTTTTCGTGGTATTTAGTAGCTCTCGGCACGACAGTGCGGGGCATTGCATACAATGCGTCTCCGCTTGGTTCCGCTTGAATAAACTACTGAAGTAACGCGTGCGTTGTGCTCTGAGCATTTTGGACACTGTGCCTTAGCATGTGTTCCCAAGAAGCCCTTCTGTTTCTGCCTATTAGCAGAAAATAAAAATGTTTTTATACTATTGGAATACATCTTTTAACCTGTTTATATCTAAGGAAAGCTTAGACGCCCATTTTTCTAAATTAGTGTCTAACTTGCCTTCGAAGGCATCGTGTACTTTAGTTTCAAACGATGCGAATGTGGAAGGTTTCCACTCTGCTGCAAGTTTTGTAAAGAGCTTTTCATACTCACTATCAGTGGATAACGCTACCTTAACTTGGCCCTTTGTATCAATATAGGTTGCTTCATTTAAAAAATCTTCAACCAGGCTATCCTTATTTGGGTCTAGGTCATTAATAATAATTTGGCTCATCTTCTCTCCTATTGGTTATTTTACTTATATATTCCAGCCCCGTGCCTATAAAACAAAGACAGCCGCTTACCGAAAAACAGTACGTAGCTCATGTAGGGGACAGGGATATAGCACCTGCGCCTAAAAAAGAGCACCAGAAGGCTACATGCCTTACTATGCCGGCTGCAGGACTCTGAGTACTGTATCTAAAAAACCCTACCATTATATTGTAGGGAATATTAATATTTTTACTATAATGCCTATTATAGCTGAAAAACTAATCCATAACGCTTTATTAACGCCTGACTGTCATGCTAATAAACCTGTAATGCTGGAAAAGGCTGACTCAACCTCAGTTCCACGTGCTTCTCAAAATTTTCTATTATCAGAATTTTTATTCACTCTGGTAATAACGCCGTCGTCTGGATCTAGTAACTGTTTTTTTAACTCTCGTAGGTCATCTTTCATCTCTTTTTGGCCTGACTGTAAGTCATCAACTGTTTTTTGTAATAAGGCAAACTCTCCATTAGGGAGACCTTTTCTGATGTGTTCTAAAAGATGTTTTAATTCTTCATTAGTTATTCTAGCCATGTGCGCTGTCTATGTCCTCAAAGTAATTAGCCATTTCGTCTTCGTTAAGTAAACTGTCAAAACTGCCCAAAGGTTTTAATTTGCTATCATATATATTTATAGGTTCTCCTAAAGATCCTGTTACCTGCTCACAGGTAAAGCCTAGGCTATCTTCAGCAAAAGTTTTTATATAAGAAGCTGTTTTCATTTGCTCTTCTGTTCCGTCGTGCTCTATTAGAATATACATAATTTAATATATGGTTTAAGGGTGTAAGATGTCAAGTTATTTCTCGTCATCCCACCCGTCCGGCTTTAACAAATCACAAAGCATATAATATATAGTTTCAAAGTGCTCCCTAATTTCTGTTGCTTCTTTTTCTATACTTTTTTTAATATAAAGTGTAGACAGTATAAAACCTATAATAATGGTGAATATTATAAATAAAGTGGTGAGCATGAAAGTATTCTCTCCGTTTCCACAACATGTGGGTGTACCCCTCCTACATAGAAGTTATCGTAATTAAATGTGTATTAAAATACCTTATTTGGCCGTATCGGGGTTTTCTACAAAATGCTCTAGCCTAAAACTAATATATTCTTTTTTATCAATTTTAGTAAAGCCTCTCCAACCTACCATCTTATATAATCCTGGCTTAAGGACTACTACCTCCCCTTTAAAATCTGGCTGCCTGCTTCCTGGCTTTTTAAAGGCCTCAAAAACGATTCCTGTATTATCGTCTGGTTTTTTCATACTTACTTTTTATTTACGCTCTCTTTTTTATTTGTTGCTACATATATATGCTCTTTAGTGCTTACTAAATCAAAGGACGCCGCCGCAAAATGAAATAGGGCTACCTTATAATTTTTTCTCTTTAAATTGTATACGAGCCCTAAGGCATGTAGACTAAATAAAGCTCCGTGCACAAAAGATGCCACGGTATGTAGATCTTTTTTGTCTTCGTTTTCCATAAATTTTGGTATAAGAACAGTAGTGAAGGCTATTCAGCATCACCCCTTTTTAACAATTAAACAATTAATAGGAGTAATAATGGTATATAGGTTTATCACCGACACCGGTTCGGTAATAACAATAAAAGCTAGGTCTAAAATGCAGGCAGTGAGAAAAGCTAGAAAAGAAACCTATGATGGTAAAAAGTCTGCCAAGCTTACGCTGGTGGCAGTAAAGGCTTAAGGTTTTTTTAAGGTTGCCTTGCGGTAACCTTTTTTTTAAATTAAAAATATTTTGTCTTAAGCCTGCTCGCTACTTTTTTTCAAACGCCTGTATTTCCTTCCTTTCTTACTCCAGCCGGGGGCTCTCTATTTAATCACTCCTTGGACAGCCTGTCTATAGCTTTGCCTGTAAGGCCGTGCTTATGCTCCTTAGATAAAAACTCGCTGTTAGGATCAATTATTGTTTTAGGGTTAGTAGGGTCATACCCCCTGATGCCTTCAGCTCTTAAGTGGCTTGCCTTGCTAAAATACTTACCCATCTTTTTCCTCACACTCTAAACCATTAAATACTTCTTTCTTTAAATTGGCCTTAGGCCCTTTTGCAACAGCCGAACCGTTTATTGGCAGAATTTTTTCAATGGTAAGTGTATGTAATCTATCATTAGGCACAATCATCTTAGTACCCCTATCTGTCATATAAAATATAGTTTTTCTCATTCCAACTCTAACAACTCTTGCTTGTCTTCCGGAAATATAAACAATGTCATCATTATTTATATCATTCCCTAACATTACTGTTATGCCTTGAAATATGGAGTTAATGGTGTCTTTAAACCACACTCCTAAAAAAACTACTGCGGCCATTCATCCGTAGTGTCCTACTAAACTTTTAAAGACTTCTTCAAAACTATGCTGATCCATGCTATCCTTCTACTACTGCACGTCTAAAAGCTCTGGCCCCTGTAGGGTCAACGCCTGTCATAAAATCACCCGCATAAGTTTTTATATTACTCATTACGTTTTCGTCTTTTTTTTAGCGCATAAGCTCCAGTGCCTACAGCCCCAGCACCCGCAGCTGCTGCCATCCACTTTTTAACTTTATCATCCATACTAAGGCGAACTCCCCGGGACTTATTTGTGTCCTTCTTGTACTTGTTTGTGTCCTTCTTGTACTTGTTTATGTCCATCTTACTGCTGTCTACAGCTCCCTCTATCGTCTGGGCAGGTGTAGAGTTGGGAACAGTGGGGGAAGTAGAAGTCTTCTTATTGGAAATATTTTTCTTAGTTTTTTTTATCTTATTTGTTGGCGAAGGTGCGATAAGTTTAGAGTTGGGAACAGCTTTTAGAGACTCTGAGATTACACCTTTATCTGCCTTGCCTGATATTTGCGCTTTTAGTTTCGTAGCTTTAATTTTTACAGGGGCTTGTGTAAGTTCTATATTTCTTCCTATAGGGTTATTTGCAGACATGTCTCGAAATTTCTTACCTTTGCCAGATAGGAACTCTTTTTTTTCTTTTATATTTTTTGCAGTTACTTTACTAACGACTTTTTTTCTAGCAACAGCTGCGACAGCGTCCCTACTTATATTAAACTTCCTAGCTGTAGCTTTAATGCTTTTACCTTCTTTTAGGTTTTTTAAAACTACTTTTGTAAATCTAGTAGAGGAAGTTTTTGTCATATCTATGCCGAAATCTTTTTTAATTTGCTTAATCGCGCCCTCTTCCCCAATGTTCTTTTTGAGGATATTATAGGTATCTAGCATTTTGTCCATCTTGTCGCCATTTTTATGTTTAGTCGGCAAGGGTTTAACGCTAGGTCCTTTTTTATTAAGAGAAAGGCCAGTCTTGCTGGCCAGGTTATCTATACCTTTAATGGGCGCTTTATACTTCTTGTAAGCTGCAGCCCCTAAACCTAAGGCAGCCAAACCGCCCGCTACCTGCAAAGCTTTCTTATCCTCATCTTTTAATGATGCTACCTTTTGCCCTTCGGGTGGCGACATGTCCGGCCTTACTTTATATCAATAATTTTCGTCTTTTTTAGGTTTGACGCCCCCTTCAAGCTTTTTGTTACTATGCTCTATAAAAACTTTCTTCCCCTTAATAGTTCGAGTACTCGTCCAAGTTGCTGCTGTTTTAAAAAATTTTCCCATTTACTATTCCTCTTTATTAGTTGATTTATTATATCCATAAGCGGCACCTAAGCCTCCACCTAGAGCTGCTATAGCTCCTGCTCCTTTCATCTTAGATTTACGGATACTTATAGACTTTAGAATTCTCTGTATTTTTTCTACAGGAATTTTGGTTTTATTCTCTAACCCAGTGCCGTCTATCCGTGGTAACTTTTTAGAAAACCTGCGGGGGGCGATGGGTATAGATCTGGCTTTTTTTGGATCTGATTTGGGCTTTAAAAGTTTCTCTATTGACTTTACTGCGGGCTTTACGCCTCCTTTTTCTTTTATAATAGAGTGGCCCAAGTAACCCAGCCCAGCACTAGAACCTACAGTAGAATATGTTGTAGAGTCTATAGCAGCCCCAGTGGATTTTTCTTTAGGGGCTAACGCTTTTGCGGCCAAGCCCTGCAAAGGGATACCGGGTACAAACGTTGAAGCTACTCCTGCAAGGCCTACAGCCAAAGTATTTAACTTTTTACGCTTTTTCCTAGCTTTAGGGGATGCTGACAGCAGCCCCTTATCCTCTGCATTAATATCCAAAAGGGTATCCACTGCTTTTTCTTTGGTATTCCTATAAACACCTAATTTTAAAAGGGGTGCCATTATCCCCTCATCCCGTTAATAACGCGTCTCCTTTTTTCCTCATTAAGGGTTGCAGTGCGCCCTGCGGCATAGGAAGCAGTTCCTATAACGCCAGCTGCCGCCGTCAACCTGGCAGCCTTCCCTACTGCTTTAGACACCTTCTTTGCTGTAGCAGC
>Ga0114933_10004253_pt1 | contig 13510 bp, 15 predicted proteins | sample 4SBtaG_FD_89691 | JGI IMG/M metagenome (GOLD analysis project Ga0114933, IMG submission 89691) | Deep subsurface microbial communities from Kolumbo volcano to uncover new lineages of life (NeLLi) - 4SBTROV12_W25 metaG | ecosystem: Environmental > Aquatic > Marine > Volcanic | place: Kolumbo...
AGCGCCGCGTAAATTTTTGGGCACGAACCGAGTTAGCTAAAAGACCTCCCTTCCAGATCAACATTCTGTACGATACGTCTGCAAGAATTGCGCAGTATGCCAAAGTTGCGGCGCGATAAATCGGGTCGAATGCCGCTAATTCCAGATCATGGCCAGCGATCTCGACGCGCTACAGTTTTCTTGATCGCGGACGGCTGATCGGCGCGGTGTGGCAGGATCGTCTGTGGTGCCGGAGGCGTCGCCGGCGGGACCGGGGCTGGCCTAAAGCGGACATACTTTTCTTTTCTGGGTGTCGCCCAGTTCAGAAGAAAATTGCTGCTCCAGGAAGCATATCAACTACTCATTATGGCATCTATACGCCTGGCCCAGCGCGCGAAAAGATCTTCTGCGCGGAACCTGACATTCGGCGAGTAGTCTTCATCCTCGTCCAAGAGCGCAGCATCAAGCCTTGCTTTGAGGGCCGGCCAGTCGATGTCCGATCCGATAAACACAAGCTCTTGCCGCCGGTCGCCGTATGGCTCTTCCCAATGCTCGTTCATATAGTCTTCTGTCTCTTGGTTCTGCGGCCAGCGATCGCTATCGACACTGGCCCACCATGTGCCGAGCGGAGAGATGGTGGCAAGGTTACCAGCCAGCGAGTACTCAACAATGGATTTCGGGCGGGTGGCGATCCAGAACAAACCCTTCCCCCGTATAACACCGGGCAGGGGGCCGTTGAGAATGTCATGAATGGCCTGCGGCATGAAGGGACGGCGGGCTTCATATACATGGGATGTGATCCCATACTCTTCGGTTTCTGGTACATGGTCGGCATATCCGAAAAGCTCTTTGGCCCACATCGGATGCTCATGCGCGAGTTCAAAGTCAAAAAGCCCCGTATCTAAAATCGCGTCATTGTCGACGAGCGAATAGTTGCTTTCGATGATCTTGGCACCGGCATTCAAGCTGCGGATGACCTTGCGAGCCGCCGTCAATTGGTCGGGGCGCGCGTCGTCAATTTTGTTGAGGATAATGACATCAGCAAACTCGATTTGATCGGTTAGCAGGTGAACGAATGTTCGGTCGTCCTCCTCCCCAATGGCCTCGCCTCGATCGCGAAGAAAGTCGCGGCTGGAGAAATCGTTCAAAAGATTCACGGCATCGACGACGGTCACCATCGTATCGATGCGGGCCACGTCACCCAGGCAATCCCCTTCCGCCGTGCGGAAGTCGAAAGTGGCAGCGACCGGGAGGGGTTCGGAAACGCCCGTTGACTCAATTAGCAAATAGTCAAAACGTTTCTCTTCAGCGAGCCGTCTGACTTCAGAAAGCAAATCATCACGCAGGGTGCAGCAAATACAGCCGTTGGTCATCTCCACCAGGGTTTCGTCTGTGCGGCTGAGTTCAGTGCCTGTCTTGAGGAGATCTGCATCGATATTGATCTCCGACATATATCGCCTTAGCGGCGGCCGGGCTCATCCGGTACCAATGGTCGTTTGTCGAAATTTGCGATGGATTTGCTGTAACGGCACGCACCTTGGCCTGCCCCTTTTGGCGTCCCTCAAAGCAGAGCTTCGGAATAACTCAATCAAAATTGTAATGTTATAACATTGCATTTTACGAAAGACTGACCTACCGTTTTGCCAACGATTTCGCTAGGGGGCTTGCCATTCAGATGGCGGGCAATCCAAGCCGCGGCATTCCGATCAAGCGGTTCGGCTTTTAACCCCGAGTATCGATTTTGAAATCCGCGGTGTTGCAGTGCTAGCCGAGCGGATATGCCAACTGCCTGAAGGACACGCTCATGGATCAGACTCAACAAATCCCTGTCACCGTACTGACCGGTTTCCTCGGCGCCGGTAAGACCACGCTGCTCAATCGGATTCTCACCGAACGGCACGGCAAGCGTTATGCCGTCGTTGTCAACGAATTCGGAGAAGAAGGCATCGACAACGACCTGGTGGTTGATGCCGATGAAGAAGTCTTCGAGATGAACAATGGTTGCATTTGTTGCACCGTGCGCGGCGACCTCATCCGCATCCTTGGCGGATTGATGAAGCGAGCCGACAAGATCGATGCGATTATCGTCGAGACGACAGGGCTGGCCGATCCCGCGCCGGTGGCACAAACCTTTTTCGTAGATCAGGACGTTGCCGACCGCACACGGCTCGACGCGATTGTGACGGTTGCGGACGCCGTGCATCTCAACGATCAACTCGGTGAACATCACGAGGCTGAAGAGCAGATCGCGTTCGCCGACATCGTATTATTGAACAAGACAGATCTCGTGGAAGCCGACGGTCTTGGCCGCGTTGAAGAGCGCATTCGCCTGATCAACCCTTACGCAAAAATCATCCGTACCGAACGTTGCGAAGCCGACCTAGACGAAGTCATTGGCCTGAATGCGTTCAGTCTCGACCGCGTATTGGAGGTGGAGCCTGATTTTCTGACGTCCGATCACGACCACGAGCATGACGACGATGTGAAGAGCATATCGCTCGTGACAGACGTGCCGCTGGATTTCGGGAAATTCCAGGCTTGGTTCGGAGACCTTCTGCAGACCAAAGGGCTAGACATTCTCAGATCCAAGGGGATTCTCGACTTCAAGGGCGAAGACGATCGCTTTGTTTTCCAGGGTGTCCACATGATCATGGACGGCGCGCCGATGGGACCCTGGCCGGAAGGCGCGCGACAGTCGAAGCTCGTATTTATCGGGCGTAACCTTGAAACGATGGGCTTGGAAGATGGTTTCACAGCATGTCAGTCAGCGTAGCGGCTGAGGTCGTCCGTCGGAGTGCACGCCGCAAGGGTTTTGATGAAACCCAGCTCGAACGGCGAGGTCTCAAGATTGACACGGGCGCCCCCGTGACCGCCGCCGTATCCGTTGGCACCGGTGTCGCTGCCGCGTTTGGAGACGGGCTGGTTCGATTTTTTAGTCCTGATGAACCGCCCATCGTCATCGAGGCGCATCGTGGCGCGGTTTTATGTCTCGCAGCCGAAGCCACCTCTGGCGCCGTGCTCACCGGCGGTGACGATGGCCGGTTCCTGCGCGTATCGCCGGACGGCAGTATCGAAGAGATTGCGAGTTTCGGCTCGCGCTGGGTGGATTGTGTTGCGGCGGCGTCAGGTTACTACGCCTGTTCGTCAGGCCGCACGGCGTATATCTGGCGGGTAGGCGAAACGGACGCGAAGACTTTCGAACACCCAAGTACAGTTGCCGGAATGGCGTTCGATGCAAAAGCGCGCCGGGTGGCGGTTGCGCATTATGGCGGCGCCACTGTCCGGGAACGCGGGAAACGCCACTGGAAAACTTCCAAGTTTGTTTGGCATGGATCGCACAGCGCCATCACGTTCAGCCCGGACGGAAAGTTCCTTGTAACCGCGATGCAAGAGAACGCGCTGCACGGCTGGCGTGTGCGCGACAAAGCTGACATGGACATGTCTGGCTATCCTTCCAAGATTAAGAGCTTCGCCTGGATCGGAAGTACGCCTTTCCTGGCCACGTCGGGTGCGGACGAAGCGGTCTGCTGGCCCTTCGATGGCATGGACGGCCCTATGGGCCGTGCGCCGGCGACCTGCGCATATGGTGGAAAGCAGGTTTGCACGGTGGTGGCGGGGCTCAACGGGCACGACGGTGTCCTAGCGGGATTTACCGATGGCAGCGTACTCACGGGGCGTCCCGCTGACGAATACGAGCTGGAAAATCTTGTCGTCAAAGGATCCAGTGGCGCACCCGTTTCGGCGCTCGCCCTCACGCCGGAAGGCTGGTGTTTCGTCGGTGAGGACGGGGGACGCGTCCTCTGGATGCAAATTGGTAAGGATCCAGAATGAAGAACCTCTTCGCGCGCCGAACCGCTCCGGGTCGCGCCGGTGATGTTAAGGGGTGGGTAACCGAACAGCTCGGCCTCACAGAAGGCGATCTCGTTTCTGTGGCGGAGCTTGCCTGTCACGAACCTGGTTGCCCGCCGGTTGAAACCGTCGTCACGGTGCACGCATCCGACGGTCGACGCCGTCAATGGCAGGTGCACAAGCCGCTGGCGGAAGTCGAAAAGACCGACATCGAGACAGCGCAATTCAGTGAGACCAGCAACTAGCCACTTGTTCGGACCCAGCCCAAGCCGTCCGACGATTTGACACCCTTGCCGCCACCAGTGGCGCCCCGCCCTTGCAGTCCATTCGCTAGCGCGCTTGCCCTGAAATTGGATCAACGCACGGTGCGCCCTCGCAAAAATTCACTTCCACCGTCACATGGGCGAGCTCCGATTGACCAGCCAAGAGCGACTTATAGTGCTCGGCGCTCTGGGGATAATGGGTCACCACCGAGATGATGGCCGCCATATGATTGGCTCCCACCCGCCAGACATGAAGGTCGGCCACGCGGTTGTCCGAGTCGGCTTCAATTGCCTCGCGAATTTGCGTCTGGGTTTCTTCGTCGATGCTCCCGTCTAGAAGAATTCGGCTGGTATCGCGCAGAAGGCCGTAGGTCCAGTGCCCAATGACGATCGCGCCGACGATCCCCATTGCCGGGTCCATCCAGACCCATCCCAAAGTTTTGCCGGTCAACAGGGCAACGATAGCCAGCACCGAAGTCAGGGCATCCGCCATCACGTGGAGAAAGGCAGCACGAAGATTGTGGTCGTGACCATGGGAATGTGCGTGGCCGTCATGGTGGTGGGTATGTTCGCCACCCTGATGCAAAAGCCACGCACTCAGCAAATTCACCAGGAGGCCCAGTACCGCGATAGCCATGGCCTCGTCGAAATTGATAGATAGGGGCTCGAAGAAGCGTTGCACCGACTCCCAAACCATCAGGAGCGCCACGACACCCAGCACCACGGCGCTGGTGAATCCTCCCAGCACGCCGACCTTACCCGTACCGAAGGTGTAGGCCTTATTGTGCAAATGGCGCCGTGCGTACCAATAGGCGAACACGGTTATAAACAACGCTGCGGCGTGGCTGGCCATGTGCCATCCGTCTGCCAGTAGCGCCATTGAATTGAAGAGCCACCCTGAGGTGATTTCCACGACCATCATCGTGACGGTCAGTGCGATAACCCAATAGGTCCGCTGTTCCCCGCACGTCAGCGTATCAGCGATGAAAACATGCTCGTGACGAAAACTATCGAGAGAATGAGTGTGTATCTGCGGTTCCGCTAGAGGTCAGGAGGCTAGCTGAATAATTCACGTTTGAAGACTGACAATCAAGATGGAACACCGAAACGGAGCTTTTTCAGACCCTCCAGTGACGTCGTGTTCTGGCTACACTTTGCCGTTGAAGGGGATGGCGAGGCAGATCCGCTTAGCCCTCAGCTACCGAACTCGGGTAAGCGGCGACCGGTTGGCGCCGATCTCCGGACACACGCGACGAGCCCAGACCTCGCGTAAGGGTGACCCATTCCGGACATGTTGCGCCTATAGAATAGGCGCCAGAGAGGACTATGAAACGCCAACGTACTCTTGTGCGCACTGCTGCGTGCATCCGGTCACAAAAGCACGTTGAATCCCGGTTTATAGCCTAAAATTCCCCGCTTAGCGCGGCGCCGACGACGTCGGACGCGCTGTAGCGGCTTCGAATTGTGGCTTTCAGCGCTGCGGCCGCGTGCCGCGCAGTGTACATGTCCGGTGTTTCGATCTGGATCACACTCTGCTCCGGCGGCTGAACGCCCCATGAGGCGCGGCGCGGTTCGCCGAATTCGTCGAATTCAAACCAAACCTTGAAATTTTCGATGGGATACAGGGGATCGGTCATGTCGATGTCACTCATGCAATTGGTCTGTGCGGCCCACATTCAAGAGGGTGCATGAACCCACGGTGACCGGCCGGTTAAGGTTCCATGAAAATCGCCTGTCGCGACTGCTCGGTAATCTCAAACTTGACCGCCCAGCCGGTTTTTCGCTGCCGGACAGTTGCAAAGTCGAGCGTATGGCCGTTCGGTGCCACATCTTCGACTTTGAGATGAACAACATCACAGCCGCGGAGCTTGCTATCGATCGCGATATTGAAAAGCGCCAGGTCTCGGCCTCGACCGGCCAGTTGTAGCTGCGTTCGAATAGTCCAGACATGACGCGGCTGAAGAGGTGGTTTCGGTCCAGTGAAACGCCCCTTCCGCGACGACGGCCGTTTGTACCGATATTCCTTTGCCTCAATGGTCTCTGTACTCATGAGATGTTTCCTCATTCAATTAGAAAGACACTCATGCTCGCATCGATAAAATGTCCGTAGCTGGAAGCGGTGCGGACGTGCGGCCCCCGCATCGTCGCCTAACCGCTTAGTTTGCCCGTTCGGTTCCTCCTCCGAACCGGACGTGCTGGTGACACGGCCGCGACGCGAAAAAGTTAGCCATCATCAGACGTCGAGGTACGCAAAATTCTAGCAGCATTTGCACCCTCTTTCGGGCCATCGTGAGCCCTTCATAAAACCTTCACGAAGGTGACGCGAAAGAGTCACCCGTCGCGACGACTCTGGTCACGATTTTATCGCGGACCAGGCGGGGGCGTCGTATGCCGGCTATCGAAATCTCGGGATTGAACAAGACGTTTAATCGAAAAAAGCGTGCACTTCGAAATATCGATCTGGTTATTCACGACGGCGAGATGGTCGCCCTCATTGGCGCCTCGGGCTCCGGTAAATCCACGCTTCTTCGACATATCGGGGGGCTGATCACCGCCGATGGCGGTGCGGCGGGCGGCGAGATCAAGGTGCTCGGCGCGGTCATGCAGGCGAACGGTCGCATCACGAAGGGCGCGCGGCGCGTCCGCGCGCGGGTCAGCATCATCTTCCAACAGTTCAATCTTGTTTCGCGGCTGACCGTCTTGACCAACGTCCTGACGGGATTTCTCGGCCAGATTTCCGGACTGCGCGGCACGTTCGGCCTTTTCTCCGGTGACGAGAAACGCGCCGCCATCGGCGCGTTGGCGCGGGTCGGTATCGCCGAAACCGCTGCGCAACGGGCCTCAACCCTGTCCGGCGGGCAGCAGCAGCGCGCGGCGATCGCCCGGGCGCTGGTGCAGGGTTCAGACATCATCCTCGCCGACGAACCCATCGCTTCGCTCGACCCGGCCTCTTCAAAACGTGTCATGGAAACCCTGCTGGACATCAACGAAAGCGACAGCAAAACCGTCATCGTATCGCTGCATCAGGTCGATTACGCGGTCCGCTATTGCCCCCGCACTGTCGCGCTGCGCGATGGCGTCGTCGTCTATGACGGGCCCAGCCAGGCGCTCAACTCCGACATGCTGCGCGATCTTTACGGCGCCAATTGCGACGAACTGCTCGGTTCGGTCGAAGACCCGGTTGTCGCACCGATAAAGCGACCGGCCATCGCCGGACCTTCGGAAACGCTGGCCGCCGCAAACGTCTGAAGCACTCAATCTTTTCTGAAATCCAAACTGAAACGGGAGAACCCTTGCATGATCAAAACACTACGAATGGCCGCTGTCGGCGCGACAATGGCTTTGCTGAGCGGAACAGCGCTCGCCGACTACAAGCCGCTCGACGGCGACCCCAAGGTGATCAATTTCGGGATTATTTCGACCGAGTCGACCGCCAATTTGAAACAGCAATGGCTGCCATTCCTCGCCGACATGGAGAAGAAGATTGGCATGACTGTGAAGCCGTTCTTCGCGCCAGACTATGCCGGCATCATCGAAGGCATGCGGTTCGGCAAGGTCCATGTCGCCTGGTTCGGCAACAAATCCGGCATGGAAGCGGTCGACCGCTCGGGTGCGGAGGTGTTCGCGCAACAGGTTGGTGTCGACGGCAAGCAGGGCTACTACTCCCACATCATCACGCATAAGGACAACACCCAGCTCAACAGCCTGAAAGACCTGCTGAAGTGCGATAAGACGCTGAATTTCGGAATCGGCGACCCGAACTCGACCTCGGGTTTCCTGGTTCCGAGTTACTACGTTTTCGCGCAGAACGGCGTCGATCCGAAAACCTGCTTCAAGACGGTTCGCAACTCGAACCATGAGACCAACTTCATGGCGACAGCCAACAAGCAGGTCCACGCCGCAGCAAATAATTCCGAGCAATGGAACCGCTCGCACAAAAAAGTGCCGGCACAGGCCAAAAACGTGAAGATCATCTGGACGTCCCCCTTGATCCCATCCGATCCGATCACCTATCGCAAGGATCTGTCGAAGGAAATCAAAGCCAAAGTGAAAGGCTTCTTCCTGACCTATGGCCGCTTCGGCTCGCCGGAGGAGATCGAGAAGGCGCGCGGTATCCTGGCCGAGATGCAGCTGGCGCCGTTCGTCGATTCCGACAACACCCAGCTCTATCCGATCCGCCAGCTGGCGCTCTTCAAGGACAAGATCAAGACCGAGAAGAGCAAAATGTCTGAGGCGGACAAGGCGAAGAAGCTCAAAATGATCGACGGGAAACTCGCTACGTTGGGCGTGCTTGCCGAAAACGTCGGCATGTAGTTGCCAAGCGACGCAAAGGGCGGTTCCCAATATTGCAGGGGAGCCGCCCTTTTTCGTTGCCTAGACCGCCTCAGTAACAGGAACGCAAATGGTATCACTATCGAACAACGCCGCGCCGGCACAAGATCTTCCGCCGCGCGGCTTGAAACGGTCCGCCGCCAATTTGGCAGGCTGGGCAACCTTACTGGCTGTGTTGACCTGGGCGTGGGAGGGCGCGGATATGCGGCCGCTCGAACTGATCCGCGACTCGGGCAATATGGTTCAGTTCCTGAACAGCTTCTTCCCACCCAATTTCCTGGAATGGGAGAATTACGTTCAGGAGATGCTTATCACGATCCAGATCGCGGTTTGGGGAACGGTTCTGGCGGTGGTTTGCGCCATTCCGTGCGGCATCCTTTCGGCCGAAAACATAGCGCCCTGGTGGATCTATCAGCCGATGCGCCGCGCCATGGACGCGGCGCGCGCCATCAATGAAATCGTTTTTGCCATGCTGTTCGTCGTCGCCGTCGGCCTTGGCCCCTTCGCCGGTGTCCTGGCGCTGTGGATCCACACGACTGGGATCCTGGCGAAACTGTTTTCCGAAGCGGTCGAAGCGATCGACCCCAACCCGGTCGAAGGCATTCGGGCGACGGGAGCGACACGTCTGGAAGAAGTGATCTTCGGCGTGATCCCGCAGGTCCTGCCGCTGTGGATTTCCTATTCGCTGTACCGGTTCGAATCCAACGTCCGCTCGGCGACGGTGCTGGGCATCGTCGGCGCGGGTGGGATCGGGATGATCCTGTGGGAGGTTATCCGCGGATTCCAATACGCGGAAACGGCAGCCATCGTGATCATCATCGTGGTCTCGGTTAGCATCCTCGACATCATCTCGCAGCGGCTGCGGCGCCTGTTCATCTAGGAACGGGGCAGCCACAACCGCGCAAAGGAAATCCCGCCAGAAGGCGAAAGGGCGTGCCCGGTGCACTCTGTACGACGACGGACAGTGCGTCGATCGCGGCCGGCTGCTCAAGGACCGGCATCATCGCCGTCTCAAGGGCAACCTTCGCCTTTTCACCGATCACGTCATCGAGCGGCCCTGTCAATGTCATGTGGAACCGGTACTCTTCGAAGACGAACGGGTAGCCCCAGCGCTCGAGCAAAACGCGCTGATTGTCCGTCAGGGCTTCCGGACGGCGGCGCTGTCGGTCGGATGGTGTCAAGGGTGCACGAAACCTGTCGAGCTCCTTGACGCAAAGATCGGCAAGCTTGGCGACCGCCGGATCAGACCGGGTCTGGGTCAGAGCCAGAAATCGCCCAAGTTTCCTTGGCACCAGTCGCAGATCGGCCGTCTTCGGCCGGCTGGCCGCCAATTCTGATACGGCGTCCAAAAATTGCTCAAGCGCCACTCCCGGCGCGAGTCTCATCGGCGCTTTCAGCGTGGCGTGGAAACCGTAGACGGAAGGGGCCGCAACAAGGGTGCGATGTGCTTCTTGGCCCACGCCAGCAACCGGACGCAACGTAACGGGCTTCGCGCGGTGAACGTCCCAGCCGAGCCAGCCGGCCCCGAAACGGGCGAGCTGGCTTCTGGCATCGGGAAGGAAGTAGACCGCGTAACGCGCCGTCATCCGACGTTGGCGGGCAATGCGTTCGAGGCGACCTCGACATAGCAAAGAAAATGGTCGAGAGGCGGGGTCTCGGTGTCGGGTGACTTCGCCGCTTCATCCCATCGGCGCAGCCGAATCGCGTCCTTGGCGTAAGGCTGCTGGACGAAGCTGATCGCTTCGGCACAGCTGAACGCTCCGCCTTGCAGCTGAAGGCTGCGGACGGAACCAGCAGAGAGCGTATCAAAGTAATCGGTGTCGACGGCGCAAAGATACCGCTTCGCCGGTACATGAAGCGCCACGGGTATCGCGACCTCTTCGCCGAACCAACGGTTCAAGAATGCGCTGCCAATCCGTTCGTGCCGGCGGTCCACACCTGCCGCCGCCGCGCCGTCGAAACGATTGTCGATCAAGTGTCCAATGTCGTGCAGCAACGCGGCCGCGATCAAGGCCGGCGTCGCGCCGTCACTTTCCGCCAAGGCCGCGCACTGTAACGCATGCTGCAATTGGCTGACGCATTCGGCGCCGTATCGTTGCGCCCCCGTCGTTGAAAGAATCTCGCCAACCTTTTCAGTACCGGTCATGTCGTTTTCCCATATCAAGCGATGCGCCGTGTTTCACGCCACACACCATTGACCAAAGGGTACCCGTCATTCTGCCGAACCCTGATAATATCCGCCCTCTTACCGACGGCGATTTCACCACGGTCTTGCAAACCGACCGCTTCCGCTGGTGTTTTGGTGACCGTGCGGATCGCCTTCGGCAAATCGAAACCGCAAAGCTCATCGGACAATTTGAACGCCGCGTGGAGCATGCTGCTGGGAATGTAATCGCTTGAAACGATATCGAGCACCTCGGCTTCCGCCAGGTCGCGGGCCGCGATATTTCCCGAATGCGATCCGCCCCGCACGATGTTGGGACCGCCCATCATGACCTTCAGGTCGTTGTCGTGAGACGCCTTGGCCGCTTCGATCGTGGTCGGGAACTCTGCGATCGACATGCCGTCATCCACGGCCTCTGACACATGTTCGCGCGTTGCATCGTCGTGACTGGCCAGTCTGATATCGCGTCGATGGCAAACCGAAACAACGTGACGGCGATGCGCATCTCCATGTCGCTGACGGTCGATTTTCCGCGCCTGCGTAAATTCGTCCATCTCCCTGTCCGTCAGGTTGTGCTTGCCCTGATAGTAAATTCGGTACTTCGATTCATCGACGAACTGCCGTTGGCCCGGCGTGTGGTCCATGACGGATACGAGCCGCAAAAGCGGATGTTCGACCAAGCTGTCGAACAGAGCGCGCAATGTCGGATAAGAGATTTCGCAACGCAGGTGAAGCAGATGATCGGCACGTAACATTTTCTTCTGTCGCGCTTCTGTTATTCCGGCGATCGTACGCTCGAGCTGACTTACCCTTTCGCTGGAATCGGCAACCGCGCCCAGGGAGACGGCGTCGAAGACCGTGGTAATGCCGGAAACCGCAAGCTGGCTGTCGTGCGCGACCACGGCGGCGACGGCAGGCCATTCTGTCTTCGGGCGAGGAGTCGCGTGCTTCTCCAAATTGTCGGTATGGAGTTCAATCAGCCCAGGGAGCAGATAATCTCCCTCGCAATCGATCGCACCCGCGACTGCGGCGCGACCATGGGAGATTTCTGCGATCGAGCCGTCCGCGTCGGCGACAACGGATCCGCGGTCCAAGACTTCGTCCGCCAGGACGACTCGAGCGTTGGTGAAGACTGTTCTACTCATGCTACCGCCTGAAATGAATTTATGTCGAAGGCTCGCGTACAGACCGCATCGCGCGCTTCCTGATCGTGAAAAATGCCGATAATGGCCGCCCCCCGGTCGCGCGCTTCCGCGATCATCTGCAGGACGACCTCCCTATTGTCCCGATCCAAACTGGCGGTCGGCTCGTCGAGCAGCAGGATGGGATAAGGATAGGCGAAGCCCCGGGCGATATTGACGCGTTGCTGCTCACCGCCCGAGAAAGTGAGGGGCGAAAGCGACCACAGCCGTTCCGGCAGGTTCAGCCTGTGGAGCAGTACTTTCGCCCTGTCGCAGGCTTCCGACTTGTCGCAACCCACCGCGATCAGCGGTTCGGCGACGATCTCCACGGTCGGCACCCTGGGTACGACGCGAAGGAACTGGCTGACGTAACCCAGCGTGCTGCGGCGGATGTCGAGTACGGTATACGGATCTGCCGAAGCGATATCGACTTGTTCGCCGCCGTGCCGGACGCGAATCGCGCCTTCCGGACAGGTGTAGTTGCCGTAGATCATCCGCATGAACGTGCTCTTCCCGCTGCCGGACGGACCGGCGAGGGCAACGCATTCGCCGGCCGCAACCCAGACCGAGAGGCCGGACAGAACGGGAATCTCAACACCGCCCTGCATATGCAGGGTGAAACGCTTCGACAGGTTCTCAATGGTGACCAGGTCTGACATCACGTCCGTAAGATCGATGAAACGAGGAGTTGCGTGTAAGGGTGCTGCGGGTCGTCCAGCACCTGATCCGTCAGGCCGGCTTCGACCACATGGCCTTGCTTCATGACCATCAGCCGGTGTGCGAGCAGCCGCGCAACTGCAAGGTCGTGCGTCACGACGATGGCCGAAAGCCCCAGCTCGGTGACGAGGCTCCGAATCAGATCGAGGAGCCGCGCCTGCACCGATACGTCGAGGCCGCCGGTGGGTTCGTCCATGAAGGCGATGCGGGGCCCAGAAACCAGGTTACGGGCGATTTGCAGACGCTGCTGCATGCCGCCGGAAAAGGTTCGCGGCAGATCGTCGATGCGTCCGGCGTCGACCTCAACCCGTTGCAGCCAGTCGACGGCTTCACCGCGGATATTGCCGTAATGGCGCCAGCCGACGGCCATCAACCGCTCACCGACATTGGCCCCGGCGCTGACATTCATGCGCAGCCCGTCGCGCGGGTTCTGGTGCACGAAGGCCCAGTCGGTGCGCATCAGGAAGCGTCGTTCCGGTTCGCCGATTTCATAGATGTCGATCGCATCGTCCTGACGGTTGCGGTACACGACGCGACCGTGATCGGGTTCCAGCTGTGCGGACAGGGCTTTTAGGAGCGTGGTTTTGCCCGAACCGGATTCGCCGACCACGCCTAGCACTTCACCGGGATAAAGATCGAACGAGACATCTTCGCAACCGCGGATCGGGCCGAAGAAGCAACCGACTCCCTGTGCGGACAAAAGCGGTGCGTCCGCCCGAATCATTCTGCCGCTCCCCGTAATTGCATCCGTGCGCAGTAATCGGTGTCGGAGCAGACGAACATGCGGCCGCCTTCATCGTCGAGTATCACCTCGTCGAGGAACGTATGTGAGGATCCGCACAAGGCGCAGGTCGCCTCCCATTCCGGCAGCTCAAAGGGGTGGTCCTCGAAATCGAGGCTGCGCACCTCGGTAAAGGGTGGGATCGCGTAGATGCGTTTTTCCCGTCCGGCCCCGAACAGCTGCAGGGCTGGCATGTGATCCATCTTCGGATTGTCGAATTTCGGCGTCGGCGACGGGTCGGTGA
>Ga0114933_10004254_pt1 | contig 13509 bp, 10 predicted proteins | sample 4SBtaG_FD_89691 | JGI IMG/M metagenome (GOLD analysis project Ga0114933, IMG submission 89691) | Deep subsurface microbial communities from Kolumbo volcano to uncover new lineages of life (NeLLi) - 4SBTROV12_W25 metaG | ecosystem: Environmental > Aquatic > Marine > Volcanic | place: Kolumbo...
AGTGGGTAATGTTTCCGTCTTTATTGCCGCCAATAGTAAACCTGTGCACATGCGCCCTTCCTGGTCCCATAGCCAAAAGATTTTCGGTACGAGTCTCAAACCAGCGAACAGGTCTTCCCGCTTTCGCTGCCAACCATGGAAGAAGAGCATCTTCTGGATATGGAGGTATTTTCCCGCCAAAACCACCCCCAACATCGGGAACAATTACTTGAAAACCTCCTTTGGCTTGTTCCGCATAAAGAGGTTCCAGTGCACCTTTGACACCATGAGGAGCCTGATTAGACATCCACATGATTGCTTTGTCACCTTCCCAAGCAGCTGCAGTTGAACGAGGCTCTATAGGCGCAGGTGCTGTACGTTGATGAACCACTCTTCCATTCATTACGACTTCACACTCTTCAAAAAATGAGTCATCTGTAACTCCAGTGGCCATACCCAAAGCGGAAAAATCAACAGCAATGTTTGTTCCAATTTCCTCATAAATTAAAACCGAGTCGGTAACCGCTTCTTCCATATCCACAACTACTGGGAGGGGTTCATAATCTATAGAAACCATTTCAGCTGCATCAGCGCCCTCTTCGGGAGTTTCGCTTAAAACTACCGCTATGCACTCCCCCACAAATCTGACAGTGTCAATAGCCAGTATTGGTCGATTCAACATTGCCTCAGGGAACATTGGCACCTGGCCTTGGAGAATCTTAGGACCATCTAAATCAGCGGCAGTAAAGACTCCAGCCACTCCCGGCATAGTCGCCGCATCTGAAGCATCCACGACAATTTTCGCGTGTGCCATTGTCGACCGTACGTAAGTAACCCAAAGCGCCCCTTGGAGGGCTGGCTCATTTAAATCGTCTGTGTAGCAAGCACCTTCGGTCAAAAATCCGACATCTTCTTTTCTTAGTACACGATTACCCAAAATACTCATTTGTAATCTCCTGGTTATTTTCTAAGAAGACTGTACCCCGATCAACTAATTAGTGTTTCAACCAGCGAAAATTAATAACATCAAAATCTAAAAACGGTTAACTTTTATTAAAAGGCCATATTCCAGGAATTTTCACATCCTCCGCAGATAGTGGGACCACATAATATGCTTCTTCGTGTGGTTTGACCAGATTGTATTCTGATCGCGCGATTCTCTCTATCTCTTCATCAGTATTCAGAGCATCTATAGAAACTCGGTAAGATTTATTCAATTCCTCGACTTTTGCGAGTTCCACTAGTAATTCATCTTTGGTATCTCTCACTTCGAACAACTCCTGCACCGGAATAACCCCTAAAAGCATCAGCGAAAATAAAGAAACAGCAATAATGCTGAAGTAACCTAAACGCCGAAGAATCGACTTTGTCACCCTTTGCCAGCTAACACGGCGTCGCCTTTATAAAAAGCGGATTCATTTAAGATCTCTTCTATGCGTAAAAGTTGGTTGTACTTCGCCACACGATCACTACGTGCCGGTGCTCCGGCTTTAATCTGACCGCAATTTGTAGCAACAGCTAGATCGGCTATCAAATGATCTTCTGTCTCACCTGAACGGTGAGAAATTACGGCTGTATATCCGGCGTTCATTGCAATCTCGACTGCTTCCAAAGTTTCAGTTAAAGTTCCTATCTGGTTAACTTTTACCAGAATGGAATTAGCTATACCTGATGAAATTCCACGCTCAAGTCTCAGGGAGTTAGTGACAAATAGATCATCCCCTACTAGCTGAATCTTATGGCCAAGTTCTTTAGTGAGTTTCGACCAACCTTCCCAGTCCTCTTCAGCCATACCATCCTCTATAGAGCAAATCGGGTATTTGTCGCACAACGCCGCTAGATAGGAAACCATTTCATCTGAATTTAAAGAAAGATTTTCGGCTTCAATTCGGTAACTCTCTTTCTGAAAAAATTCTGTAGAAGCAACATCGAGAGCTAATGAAATGTCATCACCCGGGGTGAGGTTCGATTTCTCTACTGCGTCTATAAGTATTTGCAGTGCTTCTTCATTGGAAGAGAGATTGGGCGCAAATCCACCCTCATCCCCAACTGTCGTTGACATCTTTCGGTCTTTTAAAACTGACTTAAGGGAGTGATATATTTCTGCACCCCACTGCAACGCTTCTCTGTAAGAAGCCGCACCCACAGGCATCACCATAAATTCTTGAAAATCTATGTTGTTATCGGCGTGCATACCACCGTTTATCACATTGAACATAGGAACTGGGAGCAGGTGAGCATTGGCACCTCCTATGTATTTGAAAAGAGGGATTCCTGCATCTTTAGCTGCAGATCTAGCAACTGCCAAGGACACTCCTAGAATCGCATTAGCTCCAAGTCTGCTTTTGTCATCGGTGCCATCTAAATCGATCATTGTCTGATCGAGCACACGCTGATCTGCGGCATCTAAACCTAAAACAGCATCTGCTATTTCATTGTTGACATGACTTACAGCCTTCTTGACTCCCTTACCCGACCATGTTTCTTCCCCGTCTCTCAGCTCCACCGCTTCGAACTGTCCCGTAGAAGCACCGCTGGGGACCATGGCCCATCCACTAGCACCACTATCAAGTGAAACTTCCACCTCGACCGTCGGGTTTCCGCGAGAATCTAGTATCTGCCTACCAAAAACAGATCTTATTTTGCTCACGACCACCTCCCAAGTAAAGCTGATATTGAGCTTCTACAACTAACAAACTACTCTTTTAAAGGTCCTCAAATAGGACGAATAAGAAAAAAGTTCAACACTAAACGATTACTAGTGCGTGTTGTCTAGTTTTCTAATCTCCTCTTTTAGCAACTCCTTGGTTCGAGTATCTACAGAAAATAGATCCACTTCCCTGTCTGTAGCGACTGTTTCAATATTTTTGATAAATGCAACAAACTTAGAATTAGCAACTCTCAATGCTCGTTCAGCTTCAAAACCATTCTTTGCTGCCCAAAAAACAAGATCCAAAAAAATATTTCCGATCTCTTCTTCGGTTTCGGGCAAAGATCTATTACTGGAAGCCTCTTCATCAAGTAGATCCAATGTCTTTGTTTTTTCAAATATCTTCTGTGAGTATGCCAGTGCAGGCAAAGCATCTGGAATTCCATCTAAAACGGAAGAACGCTGCTTTTCTTGTTTTTTAAGTTCTTCCCATCTTTTGTGAGCAAAATCGGGATTGTCTTCTACCGGCGAATATTCTGCAGTCGTAAATATTCCGGGATGCCTCTTCCGGAGCTTTTCGTGTATCCCTTTTGTTACGTCGCTCAAATCAAAACGACCATCGTCCGCTGCTATTCGCGAGTGGAATACAACCTGAAACAACAAGTCACCCAACTCTTCTTCTAGATCTTCCGATCCTTCTCCTGTTTCCTCGTCAAAATTCTCTATAGCTTCTAACACTTCGTAAGTTTCTTCCAGCAGGTGCGAAGTAAGAGAAGAATGAGTTTGTTTTGCGTCCCACGGGCATTGGATTCTTAAATCTGACACGAGTTCCACAAACTTTTGCAATTCAGAAGCGATTGGAGATTCCAGATGTGGGATAAAACAGGAAGTTAAATGATCCGGTTGAACTTTTTCGGTCAAGTCCTCCCAGTTAAGTTCCTGGATTTTTTCATCTAGTAGGCCTAAACGTTGCAGAATAGTAACTGGTTGCAAAGGTGGGGAGTGCACTGCAGCGACTATGTCGGCCAGAATTTCACTGCTATCGATTTGAGTAACTAGAAGTGGACCTCTGTCTCCGGCTGCTTCGGTTATGAATCTGTGTGCATCGACGATCCGCACTCCAGCTTCCATAGGATCAACCCCTAATCCCCTCCAAGCTAAATCCACAAACGAGAGAGAAGGGAATACTTCTACTTCCACCTCGATTTGCTCTGTCAATAACTGCACTGTTCTTTCAGCTAAAAACGGAGACCCTGGAACTGCATAAAGTATCTGCCGATGCACCTTGGCGGCAGCTATCAATTCTTTGACAATAGTTTCATAGACCTCTTCAAAAGAGTTAGAAGATTCATACACATAATCAAATGAAATAACCCCAGTCCCAAGTAGGGAAACTGAAGGATGTCTACTTGTCCTCACGTAACGGATCTCATGTTCATCTATGAGGTCAAGATTTTTTGAACTACAAAAAGATGGTTCTCCAGGACCTAAACCTATGACAGTCACCTTAGGAGAAGGTTTCAAATCAAGAACTTTCTGAAATTCTTACAGGTTCCATCTGTCCCGTCACAGAATTCCACGCACCATAACGAGCATCCACCTCAACTTCTCGCGTAAGAGATGAAAGATGCATCATTGAAGGAAAAAGTCTCTCCCCCAATTGTTCAAACGGAGTTGATTCGACAGTACTAATTTTATCAATACGTATCACGTGGAATCCGAAGCCGCTGCCGACAGGTCCCACCAATTCTTTAGAAGCTTTAATGGCACCAAGTGCAGCCCTTTCGAAAGAAGGAACGAAAGCGCCTAAAGGCACGCACCCTAATGAACCTCCATTAGAACCTGAACCGGGATCAGTTGAGAACGTCAAAGCCAGATCCTCAAATTTTTGGCCAGATTCAAGAAGTTTTATAACTTCTAAAGCCTCCTCTCTTGTATTTGTAAGAACATGACTGGTGCAAAGTTCATAACCAAGAAGTTTTTTATTTGCTTCATAAGCAGACTCAACTTCGGAACCCCCCTCCGCTGCGAAATTACGGACAGCTTGCCATTCACTATAAAAATCGAGTCGGGGATCTGAATCTGATAATCCCGCTGCCACCAGTTGGTCTCTTGCTTTTTCAATATCTGCTTTTGTGAAAGCAGCCCCATACTCACTCAAAAAATCAGCTAATGCTTGATTCTGTATCCACTCATTGACCGTTTCGATAAGAAGCGACATGTCAGAGTCGCCGCCGGTACGCTCCCCATTCCATTCAATTAAAGCTTCTCTATCAATTTTTTTCCCGCCAACTTCAACATCAACTTGGGAACCCCCACAACTCAATGAAAGTGACATTAATAGAAAAACTATAAAACCTCTGAAGGTTATCGAAAAGAAATTTGTCATTATTAAACCCACCCCAAGATGCTACGCAGTTGGAGTAAGAACGGGAACTAAATCTTTTAAGTACTCAGCTAATGACCCTGTCGGATTTTCCTCGGGTATTGGAATTTGTAACTCTTCAGAACCCTCTTTCAAGAATGCCTCGGGGTGCAACCTCTCTAGACGAGTTTGTTTACTTAACGGTAAGGAAACAGGTGAACAACGAGCTAAGAATCCTGAATTCAATTTTTTTCTTTTAGTTACTGTCACATCTTTTATTCCACGTTCAACACAGACGGTCCTTAAATGACCTATAGCCAGAAGTTTTTCTGCTTCTTCCGGTATGGGACCATACCTGTCTTCCCATTCTTGTCTGACCTCTTCAACTTTAGATGGGTCCGAAATTTCTCCTGCCGATGCAAGTTTCCTGTACGCCTCGAGTCTTAAATCACTCCGACTTATATAAGTTTCCGGTAGGTACGCATCTACAGGTATTTCCACTCTGATTTCGGTAGTGGGAATTTCTTCGTTTCCTGATGCTTCCGATACCGCCTCGTTGACCATTTGACAATAAAGATCGTAACCAACTGAAGCTACATGCCCGCTCTGCCCGGTTCCTAAAAGGTTCCCAGCGCCTCTAATCTCTAAATCTTTCATTGCTAAACGAAAACCAGAACCCAATTCCGTTGTTTCTCCAATTGTTCTCAATCGTTCAAAAGCTTCCTCACTGAGTGATTTATCAATGGGTGTAAATAAGTATGCATAAGCCCTATGGTCCGCTCTGCCAACCCTGCCACGCAGCTGATGCAATTGGCCAAGTCCTAAAAGGTCTGCCCTATCTACAACCAACGTATTTACGGTCGGCATATCAATTCCAGATTCAACTATTGTTGTGCACACCAGCACATCATATTTTCGGTCCCAAAAATCTATAATTACTTTCTCTAGAGAAGATTCGTCCATTTGCCCGTGAGCTACCGCTACGCGTGCGTCCGGGACTAGCTCTTTCACAGTTGCTGCTGTTTCTTCAATGTCGTGGACTCTGTTATGCACGAAAAAAACTTGTCCCTCGCGTAGCAACTCTCGTCGAATAGCTTCTGCTACTGCACTTTCGTTATATTCGCCAACAAATGTAAGTATGGGCTGCCGATCGGCAGGAGGGGTTTCGATTAGACTTAAGTCTCTAATTCCTGTTAGTGACATTTCTAAAGTTCTAGGGATGGGAGTAGCTGTCAGAGTCAAGATGTCTACTTGTGCTTTCATCGTTTTAATAGCTTCTTTATGACTGACACCGAATCTTTGTTCTTCATCGACTATTAATAAACCAAGATCTTTGAATGAAACATCTTGGGAGAGAAGCCTGTGGGTTCCAATTACTATGTCAATAGATCCATTCTCTAAATCTGAGAGAACTTTTCGGGCCTGAGCTTGTGTTAAAAATCTGCTGAGAACCTCTACCCTTATCGGATAAGAGACTAAACGCTCTTTAAACGTTTCTCCATGTTGCTGGGCCAACAATGTTGTGGGCACGAGTACAGCTACTTGACAGCCGTCCTGTATTGCTTTGAATGCAGCTCTAAGCGCCACCTCTGTTTTACCAAATCCAACATCTCCACATATAACTCGATCCATCGGAAAGGGTCTTTCCATATCAGCCTTGACTTCTTCTATGGCTCTCAACTGATCGGGGGTCTCTTGAAAAGGAAATGCCTGTTCGAGTTCTGACTGCCATGGTGAGTCTTCTGCAAATGCATGACCGACGGAATTGATTCTTTTTTTGTATAGCTCTACTAGATCGGAAGCTATTTCTGAAACAGCGGATTTAACCCTAGATTTGGTTCGTTCCCATTCAACTCCCCCCATTCTTGAAAGAGTCGGAACGTCACCGGAGCTATAGGGCCGGATAACTTCGATTTGATCTGTAGGCAAGTAAAGACGATCGCTGCCTTTGTACTCCAGTAACAAATAATCTTTCTCAGCCCCACCTAGTTTTTGGCTTACTAAACCTGCAAAACGGGCTATTCCGTGATGTTCATGAACTACATAATCACCAATGGAAAAATCTTCAAAAATACGAAGTGTTTCTTTTCGCTTCTCTCTTACATTTTTATGGGTTCTGCGTCTGCCTGTTACTTCTTTTTCTGTTATCAAAGCAAAGTTTGAGTCTTCTAATATGAAACCTCGCTCAATGGATCCGACCGTGATATGAACGCCTGAAAATTCCCTATCTAACTTTTCCGTATTTGTTGAAACAGGCAAACCCTCTTTTTTAAAAATTTCCTCTAACCGGCTTGCGCTTCCTTCTCCGTCTGCAGCTACAACAACTGAATAGTTTTTATCTAACAGTTCCGATATTCGATCCATTTTTCCAAAAACATTTATGCTAGGAGTGCTGCTATTTTTAGTTGACTGCCAAGTGGTTGCCTTTACCTCTACAGTGGTTGTGACGTTGCGAGTGGAATCGATAAACCAAATCGGTGCGTTGCAGAGTTCCATCGATCTATCAAAAGAAACATGAAGTTCTGGCAGCTCAGATCCTTCAAAGGACCATGTAGCAGCCAGCGATTCAGCTAACTTTTTTTCCCTCTCTAATAAATCTCTGATTCTCGAGTTAAGGCGTCCCTGGTCTACTAAAAGAAGCAAGCCATCTTTGGGAAGAATATCGGGTAATACAATTTCCTCTGTCAACAACCATGGCATAAACGACTCCATGCCATCGAATAATTCCCCACTTGCGAGTCTTTCCCATTCACTAGAACCCCAACTCTGATTTTCAGTCATGGAGACCGCTTTCTCCAACATCTCAGTTTTTAAAATCAACTCTCTGCAGGGAAATACTTCTACTTCATCTACCGAGTATTTTGTTCTCTGATTGGCTACACCAAATTCACATAGTCTTTCAATTTCATCACCCCAGAGGTCTACGCGTACAGGAGAGTCAGCTGTTGAAGGCCAAATATCGATTATTGAACCCCTTACAGCTATCTCTCCGCGGTGTTCAACTTGATATTCTCTTTTATACCCAAAGGCAACTAGCTTCCCTAAAAGCTCTCTCTGGTCTACTAAATCTCCTGTCCTCAGAAAAATAGGAAACGTTTCTTCTTGGATTGACAGTTTCTGCACAAGAGCGCGTGCCGAAGTCACAATTACTTCCAAATTTTCTTCTGAACTAACTAGTCTGTGCAGAACCCTTAATCGTTTACCCATTGTCTCCACCGCTGGGCTAATCCTCTCGAAGGGAAGTGTCTCCCATGAAGGAAAAAAATCTACTTTTTCAAAACCGATGAAAATTTTCAGATCATCAAAAAGTTTTTCAGCTTCCGCATTTGTAGGAGCCACCACGACTAATGGTCTTCTTTGACTTAAACGTGCAATAACTGCCGAAACAATTGCATGAGCACACTCCGGCACGAAAATTTCAGCGCTTGAACGCCCTAATGATTCAACTATTGAAGGCTCTTCTCTTAAAAGTTCAGGCAGAGTCTGATAAATTCCATCGTTCATGTGCTTCTAAGTTTTTTTATTAAAGATCTGCATTGACTTCTCAAAACCTATTTCCAGAATGCTCTCGATTGAATCCGCCGCAGTTGCTACAGAAAATAAAAGATCTTGACTTTCTTTTTTGCCCGGTTTGGAAACGACATACTGGGCACCTTTTTGGTTGGGAAAAGGTTTTCCTATACCAACTCTTATACGAGAAAAATCTTGATTTCTTATATGTTGCTTCACAGATCGCAGCCCGTTGTGCCCAGCTAAACCTCCACCTTCTTTAAGACGAATCGATCCAACCTCTAGATCTAATTCGTCATGGATGATCAGCAAATTTTTTACTTCACTGAGTCTGTAGCGTCTCATTAATTTTGCTACTGCGATTCCTGAATCGTTCATAAAGGTCATCGGTATAGCGAAAACTATCAGGTTTCCCTCATGCCTAACTTCCGCGACGAGTGCTTCTTCCTTCCCCGCCTTTAAATTTGAATCATTCCGTTTAACTACCTCATCAATGACTTCTCTCCCGACGTTATGACGGGTACCGACAAACTTTGAGCCTGGATTTCCAAGTCCAACTACCAACAACTCAGCTGATTCACCTCGACGTGTTAATGATCGACGCTCGCCCCGTATCAATCGGGACATGCAAATCCCTACTACCCGTCTTCAGCGGTATCTTCAGCTTCATCGCTGGCACCGCTTTCCTCTGCAGCAGACCCGGCACCGTCTCCACCTTCAGCAACATCGCCCCCTTCAGTAGCTGCAAGCTCAGCTGCTTCATCTGCAGCAATTGATTCGAGTGTCGAACGAGTAATCATTCCAACTGCTATTGGATCTTCAGGATCGCCTTCACTGCTAACTCCCTCTGGCAAGTCAAGGTCCCCTATTCTTATTGCGTCTCCAACTGTCAGTGCAGAAATGTCAACTTCTATTTCAGTCGGTATTCGATCTGGAGGGGCACTGACGGTAAGTGAAAACATGTTCTGATCTACCATTCCATCGGCTGCTGAGACTTCGCGTGCTTCGCCAATCATTATTAATGGGATATCAACAGTGACGTTTTTGTTGGGATCAATTCTAAGAAAATCAACATGTAAAACGTTACGTTTGACTGGATGGCGCTGTATGTCCTTAACAATAGTCATTTGTTTTTTACCATCAATTTCTAATTGGATAATTGCATTTACCCCAGATTCTGTAGTTAATGCGCGTCTCAAATCTGGCCACGTTACAGACACGGACACAGATTCTTCATTCAGTCCGTATAAAACACCTGGGACTACTCCATCTTTTCGCACACGGCGACTTGAACTGCTACCAGTTTCTCTTGTTGTATTTGCGGTAAGAAGTATTTCTTCCATAAGATTTTTCCTCAAGTTCAAGTATTGTGACCCGACAAGCGATTCTAGCCACTGATTTTAAGACCCAAACGGCTTATGCGGATCATTTGTTTTTTTAAACTAAATTATTTCCACCAAATATCTCCGAGACCGAAGTATCTTCGAATACTGCTCTAATAGCCTCAGCGATTAAAGGAGCTACTGAAAGTACTTCGACTTTATCGGTTTGCATATTTGCTGGAAGCGGGAGCGTGTCGGTAACAATAATTTTTTCTATTGGGGAATCTGAAAGCCGCTCGGATGCGGGCCCTGAAAAAACTCCATGTGTGGCCGCTGCTACGATTTGCGAAGCTCCTTTTTCAGACAGCTGCTCTGCTGCTGAACAGATTGTCCCTGCTGTATCAATCATGTCATCTACAAGAATACACACACGACCATCGACGTCTCCAACGACTTCTCGCGCTTCGACGGTATTAAATGAACTATGACTTCTTCTTTTGTGTACTATCGCGAGTTCTGCGCCCAGAGTCATAGCGTAACGTTCAGCCACTTTCACTCTTCCGGCGTCCGGTGAAACAATAGTTAGATCCCCATTTAGGGAAGAAAGCCTTTCAACTAAAACCGGCATAGCGGTGAGATGATCTACTGGACCATCAAAAAATCCCTGCGTTTGACCGGAATGGAGATCGACACTAACCAGTCTACTAGCGCCAGCTTCCTTAAAAAGATTAGCTACAAGTTTGGCGGTAATTGGTTCACGCCCTGAAGCTTTTCGGTCTTGTCGCCCGTAGCCGTAGGCAGGGCAAACTACGGTAATCCTCTTCGCTGAAGCCCGTCTTGCAGCATCTACCATAATTAATTGTTCCATTAAAGAGTCATTAATTGAAGCGTCGTTGGAACCACTATGGGTTTGCACTATAAATACGTCGCAACCTCGTATCGATTCAGAGAATCTGCAGTGAACCTCGCCGTTGGCGAATTCTGCAAGGTTGGGTTCACCGAGATTGACGCCTAATTCTGAAGCAATCTTTTCTGCTAACGGTTCATAAGTCCTACCTGATACCAAGTAAAGCTTTTTGTTCGTCACCAATTCCATTCTGAACTCTTACCTTCCATTCTCTTTATATAACGATCATAGAACATTAGGACAAAGATTCTTTCTTAAAATAATTTTTAGCAAACATAAAATGGTTTGGGAGGAATTCTTACATCTATTTCCATTTCGACATCCGTTTCATCACTTTGAATAGTTGAAAAATCGTCAGTCTCTGTTTGAGTTTGATTGGGCATCGTTGTGCAGGGTGCAGGTGGATTAATAGTAGTCGTGGGAGGAGCAACAGAAGTCGAAGTCGAAGTCGAAGTCGAAGTCGAAGTCGAAGTCGAAGTCGAAGTCGAAGTCGAAGAACTTTCAATCAGCGCTTGTACTTCTGAAAAGCCTCCAGAGCCATTGGGGCTGATTCCATAAACTCTAAATTTGTACATCTCGCCCAAAGTCAAATCAACGAATGTATAACTCGTTGTTGCTCCCAGTTCGATGAGAGTTGTGGGCCCAATGAAAATAGATTGGGAGTCGTCAAAATTCCACTGTTCCAACCTGTAGCCCAACACGGGTGTTCCGTTCGCCAAAGGGGGTTCCCACTCCAATTTTACGTTCTGGGCATCGACCTCGATGTTTAATTCTCGTGGGGATAGTAGAGCACTGTATGGAGTTGATTGAATTGAATCTGAAAAAGGTCCGAACCCTGCAGAATTTTTTGCTCTCACTCGAATTTCGTAAACTTGACCATTTATCAAACCTGCTATCCCAACTGATGTACCAGAGCCAAAAATAGGATAGGTTTCGCTTGTAGATGCACTATCTATTTTTACTTCCCAATCTGTGATTACCGACCCACCATTACTTGCAGGATGAGCCCAAGTAATACGTATTTCATTCTCACCAGCGGTGGGACTTAAAAAGCCTGGTTTTCCTGGGGGCGTTATTTCTTGTGCATTTACTGGAAAAACGGCAAAGATAATAAACAAAAAAATTGAAGAAGTTGTAAGAATTCTTCTGGCCGTTTTTTTGAAACTTGTTTCCTTCATGCTTGTTTACATAAAAGTTTGCCAGTGAAGAACCTGTTAGTTGTTAATGACATTGTTTTCTGGACCATATGGGAAGCCGGTAAAGTTTTCATTTCCTTTTTCCGTAATGAGTAAAATATCGTGCTCTCTGTAACCGCCTGCTCCAGATTTACCCTCTGGAATTGTGATCATGGGCTCCATGGAAATTACCATATTTGGCTCAAGGACTGTTTCAATATCTTCTCGGAGTTCCAAACCTGCTTCTCGTCCAAAATAATGAGACAAGACACCAAAAGAATGCCCATAACCAAAAGTCCTGTATTTTAATAAATCGTGTTCCAAGTATATTTCGTTTAGCTGTTTCGCTATGTCGCCGCATACAGCTCCTGGTTTTAACAGTTCTTTTCCTGCATCGTGAACTTGACAGTTGATTTCCCAAAGGCGAGTATTCTCGTCTGTTAATTCTTTGTAGAACAGTGTTCTTTCCAGAGCTGTGTAATAGCCAGAAATCATCGGGAAACAATTCAAACTTAATATGTCACCTTTTGTGATTTGACGAGAGGTAACAGGGTTGTGGGCTCCATCAGTGTTAATACCTGACTGGAACCATGTCCAAGTATCCATCAATTCGAGATGTGGAAAAGTAGCAGCTATCTCGTTTACCATTGCTTGAGTTGAGTGCAGCGCCACCTGGTATTCAGGTACCCCTTCGGAAACAGCTTCCACACACGCGGAACCCCCTACATCCGCTATCCGGGCTCCTTGTCGAATCAACGCAATTTCTTCATCCGATTTGACCATACGCAACTCCATACATTTCTGAGAAATATCTATTAATTCAGAGTCTGTCAATTGGTCTTTCAGTTTTTGGAAAAGGCTCAAATTCATGTGATCAAACTCAGTACCTATTTTTTTGGAATCTCCAATTAGCTCAATTACAGCTTTTATGTAGTTATCTCGTCTCCAATCTGTGTAGACCAGATTTTCACCATATGTTCTTCTGTACGGTTGCCCAGCATCTATATTGGCTGAAATGGTGGTCGCTCTGTCCTTTGTCACTACAAGGCCATACGGACGCCCGAAGGAACAATACAGAAAATCGCTGTAGTAGTTGATGTTATGAATAGATGTGAATAGAACAGAATCTATTCCAATGTCACTCATAACTGTTCTTAAGGAGTCAAGACGATTTTGCATCTCTGTCTCTGAAAAAGTCCCTTTAACTTTTTCGCCATTGGGAATCTCTTTTAAATCCGGTAGATCAAATTTTTCATTTTTCATGATCATGCCTTACTATATTTGGCTGGCCGGGGAGGGCTCGAACCTCCAACCTCCTGGTCCAAAACCAGGCATTCTGCCAATTGAACTACCGGCCAACACTTATACCGTAGCGTCGTCTTTTGCTGGCAGGTCGGTAAATGTTGATAAGGCGGTTAACGTATCGTCGACATGGGTTCATTAATTAAAAAGCGCCGAAAAAGAATGCGCAAGAAAAAACACAGAAAAATGCTCAAAAGAACGAGAGCTCAAAGGATGCGGGGACGCTAGTCTCCGAAGTTCTGCCTTGGAATACTAGACACTACGTGGAGTCCTTCTTCTGGAAAGGCTCCCTCTACGTA
>Ga0114933_10004262_pt1 | contig 13483 bp, 7 predicted proteins | sample 4SBtaG_FD_89691 | JGI IMG/M metagenome (GOLD analysis project Ga0114933, IMG submission 89691) | Deep subsurface microbial communities from Kolumbo volcano to uncover new lineages of life (NeLLi) - 4SBTROV12_W25 metaG | ecosystem: Environmental > Aquatic > Marine > Volcanic | place: Kolumbo...
GCCGAATCCGTCGGAGAGCTCACCGTAAACGTCCCGCCGGGCCGACTCGCGTGGGTTGAAGGCGGCGAGCGACCACGCGTCCGCATAAGCGCGTCCGCCCATGGTGACCACGTAAGAGCGGCTGATGCCTCGACGCTTGAAATGGTCCTCGAAGAAACCGAGCGCGTAGAGGGCCGCGTCACCAAGCGCTCGAAGCTTGGTCAGTCGCTCGGGTCCCTCCGTCTCGAGCGCCTCCGAGAGCTGAAAAACGAAGGGCCGAGAGAGCGTGTCATCGGGAGGGCGCTCAGCAAACCGAGCCAGGAGCTCTACCAAATAGAGGCGCGTCATCTTGGACGCGGGAATGTTCTGCCGGTCCAGCGACTCTTCCAGCCGCTCGTAGAACCAACCCCTGACGTTACCGCTCGTCTCGATGCTCACCGCTGGACCTCCTTGTCGACACGGTCTGACTAACCTTTCGACAGATTCGGCAAACTTCTCCAGTCCTTCCACAAATCGACGAGGGCCGTCCCGACCTGCGGACAAGGTCTGGCAGCGACCCTCATCGAGTGCTGATGCCCAGTGGTGAGCCCTCTCACAGGCGAATTCAGCCGGTGTTGACAGGACTCGAGCCAGTCTTAGAGTGCGGCCTGTTATCAGCACTCGCGGACTGCGAGTGCTAACAAACGGTCCCAGAGGGGATCCAGGAGACAGAGAACATGGCGATTCGCCCCCTGCACGACCGCGTCATTGTGATGCGCGTCAAGGAAGACACCAAGACCAAGGGCGGGATCATCATCCCGGACACCGCCAAGGAAAAGCCCATCGAGGGCAAGGTCATCGCGGTTGGTAACGGCAAGATCCTCGAGGACGGCACGGTCCGTAAGCTCGAGGTCAAGAAGGGCGACCGTGTGCTCTTCGGCAAGTACGCCGGCACGGACATCAAGATCGATGGTGACGAGCATCTGATCCTTCGCGAGGACGACATCCTCGGCGTGGTCGAGTGAGCTGAGAAAGAGGAATACGACAATGGCTGCCAAAGAAATCCTGTACGACACCAGCGCTCGCGAGAAGATTCTCACCGGCGTCAACACACTCGCCAACGCCGTCAAAGTCACGCTTGGGCCACGCGGCCGCAACGTGATCATCGAGAAGAGCTTCGGCGCTCCGACCGTCACCAAGGACGGTGTCACGGTCGCCAAGGAGATCGAGCTCGAGAACCGCTTCGAGAACATGGGCGCCCAGATGGTGCGCGAGGTCGCGAGCAAGACCTCCGACAACGCCGGCGACGGCACCACCACGGCGACCGTTCTCGCCCAGGCCATCTACCGTGAAGGCGCGCGCATGGTCGCCGCCGGTCACAACCCGATGGAGCTCAAGCGCGGCATCGACGCCGCCGTCGCCAAGATTGTCGACAACCTCGGCAACCTCAGCAAGAGCACCAAGGACGCCAAGGAAATCGCCCAGGTCGGCACCATCTCGGCCAACGGCGACAAGACCATCGGCAGCATCCTCTCCGAGGCCATGGCGAAGGTCGGCAAGGAAGGCGTGATCACCGTCGAAGAGGCCAAGGGCCTCGAGACCACCCTCGAGGTCGTCGAGGGTATGCAGTTCGATCGCGGCTACCTCTCGCCCTACTTCGTGACCGACCCGGAGCGCATGGAGGCGAACCTCGACAGCCCTTACATTCTCATCTGCGAGAAGAAGGTCTCGAACATGAAGGACCTTCTCCCGGTCCTCGAGGCGATCGCTCAGACGCAGCGTCCGCTTCTCATCGTAGCCGAGGACGTCGAGGGCGAGGCTCTTGCCACGCTCGTCGTCAACAAGCTGCGCGGCACCCTCCACATCGCGGCCGTCAAGGCGCCTGGCTTCGGCGACCGTCGCAAGGAGATGCTCAAGGACATCGCCATCCTCACGGGTGGGCAGGTTGTCTCCGAGGAGCTCGGCATCAAGCTCGAGAACGTGACCATCTCTGACCTCGGTCAGGCCAAGACGATCACGATCGACAAAGAGACCACGACCATCGTGGGCATCGAGTCGAAGGGCAAAGAGGGCAAGGCCCTCAAGGCTGCCATCGGCGGTCGCATCGAGATCATCCGTCGTCAGATCGAAGAGACCAGCTCCGACTACGACCGCGAGAAGCTCCAGGAGCGTCTTGCGAAGCTCGTCGGTGGCGTCGCGGTCGTCAAGGTCGGCGCGGCTACCGAGGTCGAGATGAAGGAGAAGAAGGCTCGCGTCGAAGACGCGCTTCACGCGACCCGCGCGGCCGTGGAAGAGGGCATCGTCGCCGGTGGCGGCGTGGCGCTCATCCGTTGCCAGGAGGCGCTCGACTCTCTCCGCGTCAACGCGGAGCAGAAGGTTGGCGTCAAGATCATCCGTCGCGCCATCGAGGAGCCCCTTCGCCAGATCTCGGCGAACGCGGGCGTCGAAGGCTCGATCGTTGTTGATCGTGTCCGCAACATGAAGCCCACCGAGGGCTACAACGCGGCCACGGGCAAGTACGAGGACCTCCTCAAGGCTGGCGTCATCGACCCCGCCAAGGTCGTCCGCTCGGCGCTTCAGAACGCCGCGTCGGTCTCGGGCCTCATGCTCACGACCGAAGCGATGATCGCGGAGCTTCCCAAGGACGAGAAGCCCATGGCCGGTGGCGGCCACGGGCACGGCGCGCCTGGCATGGACTTCTAGTCCAAGGCGCTCTGTCCGAGCCACGCCGAGTCCCTCACGGGGCTCGGCGTTTCTCGTTTAACCCGATGGGTGAAGGAACGGCCCAGCGCTTTGAGACCTCGAGGAGGCTTCCGCCGTCGAACCAGCACCTGGTCGAGCAGGACCCCAGACCGAAAGAACGTAGCGCCCGCGCGGCGTCGCTCTCGGAGCGCCAAGCGAACTCAGCGAGCGCTCAGGACGCCACGCTTCAGCCCTCTTCGAGGCGCCGGCGAGCCGCGCGCTCGTTCTCGAGCTCCTCCGTCAGCCTCGCCGTGCGCTCCTCGAGCTCGAGCGCTCGGGCGCGAAGCACGTCGGCGCTCTCCTCGTCGGAGACGTCGAAGCGCTCGAGCGCCCGGATCCGATCATCGCGTTCCTGGAGCTGCGCGGTCAGCGAGCGCATGATGACTTCGCGATCAGCGGCCTGCGCATCGAGGTGACCGACACGCTCACGCAACGAGCGGACGTCGTCGTTTTTCGTTCCAGGGGCCCCGTCCGCGGCGCCCGCAGGCAGTCCCTTCACGAGCCCACTGAGGATCGCCTTGGCAGCGCCCAGCGCGGTGTGGGCGCCGGCCCGCTCGGACTCGCTCTGCTCGAGTCGCGCAGTGAGCTCTTCGAGCTCGCGCACACTCTGCTCCGCCTCGACCGCGCCCTCCACGCGTGCCGCTTCGACCTTCTCTCGCTGCTTGGCGAGCGCCGCGGCGTTCTGCGAGAGGTCGGACTCGAGGCTACGGTAGCGGTCGGTCGCCTGAGCCAGTTCGCTTTGAAGCCGACCGATCATGGCGTCACGCGCCGCCACCCCGGATCCCGAGCTCGCGTCAGACTGACCTTCACTCGGGTCGTCGTCGCTGGACTCGGCAGCCTCAGCGAGCTGTCCGCGGAGGCTCTCTGCCTCCTCGCGCACCGTAGTGAGCTCCGTCCGCAGCGCGTCGAGCTCGGCCGAGGAAGGAGCCTCCTGAGGAGTGGCTGTCGATGCCTGAGCGACCAGCGCCGAGACGGCCTCCTCGCGGTCGGCGAGGCGCAGCTTCGTGCCCATCAGCTCGCCCTTTTGTTGGGCGTCCGTCTGCTCCATCGCACTGAGCTTCGCCTTGAGCTCACCATTCTGAACCCAAGCGCGTTCGGCCTCTGCGCCGATTCCGTCGAGCTCCGCAACGATCTCCGCGATCCGGACCTCATAACCCTGTCGAAGCCCCAGCACGCGCTCCTCGACCTCCGAGACCGCTTGCTTCGCCAGGTCCGACGCCGTCGCGGAGCGCCGGGCCTCGAGAGCGAAATCGGCGGCCTCGTTGCGGCAGCGCGAGAGCGCTCCCATCAGTTCGCCCTCCCGAGCGGCGAACCCCGCCATCAGCTCGGCGATCTCTGACGAAGTCTCGTCGGGAGGCACGGTCACCGCCTGAGCGCGAGCCGTGCGCTCGGCGTTGGCGCGAGAGAGCTGGATCTCGAGCTGCTCTCGCGCCTCGGCGAGGTTGCGCTCCATCTGTTTGTTGTGCTCGGAGGCCGAGTGCCCGTCGTCCACGGCGAGCGCGAGCCGAGCCTGCGCCTGCTGGTAGAGCTCCGTGACCTCGGCTAGTCGAGCGTTCAGCCCTCGAACCGTGCCACGCAGAGCGGCTTCCAGCCGACGCTCCTCTTCGCGCTTCTCCTCGGCCAGGGCGAGTTCGCTCCGCACCTCATCGAGGGTGAACTCCAGCGCAGCCTTGTCCGCCTCGGCGGCGACGGCGCGATCGGCGGACGCAGCGACTTGCTCCTGAAGCGCGGTCTGAAGCTCGTCCTGCGACCACGCGAGGGTCGACATCAACCCAGGCGCCTCCGCGTCGACCGCCTCGGGGCCGGCTGACTCGGGCGCAACCGATACGGGGCCATCGGCTGACAGAGCCGACGCCTCCGCCAGCTCCTCGATCAGATCCCGGACCAGGACACCACGCCGCGCGAGCTCGGACTGAAGCTCGGTGAGTTGCTGCCCGCTCTCACGAAGCCGCGCCTCCAGGCGGGTGTATTCGGCCTCCGAAGCGCCGCCCGAAGACGACGGAGCGGCGCTACGCTTCTGCGCTGCTTCGCGCTGCTCCTTGAGCTTGCCCTGCAAGCTGCGCCGGGCTGCCTCGAGCTCAGCCAGCGACTTCGAGGCCTGCTCCGCGCGACGCACCGCCGCCGCGGTGTCGGACTTCGCGCTCGTCAGGGACCCACGCAACGAGTCGAGCTCCCGCTCCAGCTCCTCTGCGTGAACGTTGGCGGCGTCGAGGGCGTCTTGCTGCTCTCGCACGCGCTCATTGAGCTGCGAAACGCGCCCGTCCTGAGAAGCCGTGTCCCGCGGAGTCTTGGGGGCCGGAGCCGCGGACGATGTGGACGAGGGGATCTGGACGACCGCGTACGCGTCCAGCACGACGTCGTCGTCGCCGCAGAGCGCGAGGAACCGCTGCGCTTGCTCCCCAGCCCCGTCCAAGAGCGAGCCGTCGAAGGTCACTCCGAGGTCCCCGGGGGGTGCGAAGTCGACGAGTGAGAAGCCCCTGAAGGGAGCCTGGCCGACCATGCGCACGGAGTCGAAGTTGACCTGCAGGAGGTCGAAAAGGCCTTCGTAACTCAGCCCGCGTTCCGTCCCGGCCGTCGCCGCGACGAGCACGCCGCCATCGGCGAGCCACGCGCTCACCTGATCGATCTGGCGTTCCTCGCTCAGCCCGGCCGCGTCGACGTCGGGCACGACGACGACATCCCAGCGGGTGTCGTCGTCCTTGCCGGGCCATCGTCGGGAGCGCACGCGCGATCCTCGGCGCGTGCCGCGAGTGCGGGCACGGGGAGAGACGAGATCGACGCTTCGCGCGACCTTCGCCAGTTGTTCGGGCCCACGGCTCTGGGCGTCGCCCACGTAGAGCACGCGCTTGTCCGTCGCCAACTCTTCGATGTAGACGGTGATGGCGAGCTCGGCGAGCTCAGCCTCGGTGGTTGATTCGGTCATCGGTTGACATCGGTTCCCGTGAGAGGCGCGGACTATATCGAGCGCCGCGATCAGAGGTCAACGAGGCCGGCAGTACATCGCGATCCGGGCTATGTTCCGCCAGTGCCGAGCCAACGCAGCGCGAGCGTGGCGCGCTACCTTGCACGGCTTCGCCGTCGAGCCGCCACGCTGCACATTCTCCGGGCTGGAATCGCCGTCGCTGGCGCCGCCGCGGTTGTCTTTGCGCTGGCCGCATTGTTGGTCGGTCCGCTGGGTGGGCCGCTAGCGGCAGGTGCGGCGTGGCTGGTGCTCGTGGGGGTTACGGCAGCGGGCGTGGCGACCGCATGGCGCAGGTTCGCGCCGCTCCGTGGTGCGGGCGCGGCCCGGCTGCTCTCGGCGGTCGTGCCCGAATTGCCGTCGGCCGCTCGCTCCGCTTACGAGCTGGAGCTCCATCCGCCAGCCCACGCGTCGGCCGAGATGATTCAGGCCCACGCCAGGCGGGTGCAGAAAGAGCTTCGGTTCATCACGCCGTCTCACGTGGTCCGGTGGCAGGAGCTGGCTCACCGTGTGGTGTGGCTCGGGCTCGGAGGGCTCGTGCTCGCAGGCGTGCTTCTCAGCTCGGAGCGAGGCGCAGCCGGCGCGTACGCGCTCATCCACCCGGGGGAGCGTGACGCCGAGGGAGAGCGCGTGGCGGTGGCGTTCTCGACCGTCTCTGCGCGCCTCACCTACCCGAGCTACCTGGCCCGCGATCCGATCGAAGTGCTCGATCCGAGCGTGCTCGAGCTCCCGCGCGGGACGAGCGTGGAGGTCCGTGCCGCCGCTCGGATCGACGCCACCGCGGCATCGCTCCGCGTCGGGGACACGACGATCCCCATGGAACGCAGTGATGACGGGCGCTACTTCGCGCGGTTTGTGGCCCGAGAAGACGCGCAGATCGTGCTGCGTGCCCGCCAGCCCAACCACGAGTGGGTGCGCGACGCGACGCCGCGCACGCTCGCCGTTCTCGATGACGAGAGCCCGGCTGTCTCCCTCCTCGACCCGAGCGAGGATCTCGTGGTCCGCCAACTCGATGAACTCCTGATGCGCTGGGAGGTCACCGACGACGTCGGCATCGCGACCGTGGACCTCGTGGTGCGCGGCGCCGACGGGCAGGAGCAACGCCGACGGATCAGCTCGCACGTGGAGGGTGAGATGCCGGCCGAAGACGCCGGCCACGCGCCCCTCGACCTGGCCATCTACACCCTCGCGCGGGGCGAGAGCCTGACCGTGTGGATCGAGGCGCGCGACGGCGACGTGGTGAACGGGCCAAACATGGGGCGGTCCCGCGATCTCACGATCACCCTCGCCAGCGAGGCCACCGAGCGCGAGCGTCGCCTCGCGAGCCTCGAAGCCCTGCTCGACACGGCGATCCACACCCTGGCGGACCGACTGGAGCGTCGGGTTCCCGAGGCCGGTGAAGAGGCACTCAACCGGTTCGAAGCGCTGCGGGTCTCGACCGAGGGCTTCATGCGAGCGCTGCGCGAGCAGCTCGACGCCATGCGGGCGGAGGGTGGCGAGGAGACCGACATCGGACTGCTTCGCGAGATCGTCTCCCGCGTTCGGCGCCTGCTGCACGAAGAGCGGATCGCGCACGGTCGCACGCCGGAGTCGCTGGCCTCCCGAGAGCGAATCGATGCGCGCGTCGTCACGGAACTAGAGGACGACGTGCTCACGCTCGACGACCTGCTGGGCCGGGCGCGCATCCAAGACGCGGCCGAGATCGCCCGAGAGCTCGAGGCGCTCCGCCGAGAGATCCACTCCCTGCTCTCGGAGGTGGTCCGCACCGACTCCCCGGAGGCCCGCCGGCGCTTGCTCGCCGCCATCGCGCGCGCGCAGGCAAGAATGCGCGAGTTGATGGCCCGGGTCTCACGCATGGGCACCAACGTGCCGCAGGAGTTCATGAACCGGGGCGAGATGCCGATGGGGGAGACCTCAGACGCCTTGCAGAGCCTCCGGGAAGCGGTTCAGCGCGGTGATCTCTCCGAGGCCGAGCAGCTCCTCTCGGACCTGCGCTCGCAGATCGACGCGATCGCGCGGCAACTCGGACAGACCGAGGACGATTTCTCGGAGGCGAGAGGCTTCGGGCCCCGTGAGCGGGCGATGGCGAACGCCATGGAGGCCCTCTCGGGCCTCGAGGAGGAACAGCAGCGCCTCTCCAGCAGGGGCACGGAGCGCCGCAGCCGGGCCGCGCGTCGGGCGCTCGAATCGATCGGTGGACGCGACAACCGTATCGGCAGACAGCTCGCCTCCGACGTCGAGTCGGTGCGTTCGAGCCTCGAGAGCGTCGGGCGCGAGCACCTCGCCGGCTTTGAGCAGAGCGGCTACGACCGGGTCCGCGAGCGACTGCGAGACACCGAGGACGCCCTGCGCGTCGGTGATCTCGGCGAGGCGCGAGCCAACGCCGAGGCCGCCCAGCGCGATCTCTCGCTGCTCTCGCGGGACCTCGATCTGTCGGCCTTGATGTTCCCGGGTCACGAGGGCGAGACGGCGCAGGACGCGGACCGCGCGCGAGGCGCCAACGACGAGCTGTCCACGCTGCGCCGCCACCTGGACGAAGCCCTGCCTGACGTGGCCTCGCACCTCGACGCGAGCGATCGGAGTGAGATGCGCGGCGATCTCGGAGACCAGCGCCAAGCAAGCCGCGCCGCCGACCGGCTCTCCGAGGAGCTCGCAACCGGACCTGGCGGCACCCCGCTTTCGGAAGACGCCTCACGCGCCGTCGGCGAGGCGGCGACCGCGATGGAGGTCGCGGAAGAGGCGCTCTCAGAGGGGGATCCGCTCGAGTCAGCGCGTGCTCAGGAGGAGGCAGCGAGGCGCCTCACCGAGCTTCGCGAGGAGCTGGAGGAACAGCAGCGGCAGCAACAGGGCGGCGGCGGAGGCGGCGCCTCTTCCCCCGACTTCGATCGGCCGGTGGACATCCCGAACGCGGACGCCTTCGAGGGGCCGATGGAGATGCGTCGGCGTCTGCTCGATGCGATGCGCGGCGCGCCGCCGACGGGCTACGAAGACGCCGTCCGGCGGTACTACGAGGGGCTGCTCCGATGAGTCGGCGTCAGGTCATCACGCTCGCGGCCATGCTCTTCGTGGCCTCCGTCCCGACCGCGCGGGCGCTGCCTCGCGGAGCCGACGGCGTCGCGCTCCGGGACGCGGCCAATGCGATGGGCGAGCTGCGGATCGAAGACGCGGGTGCGGTGATCGATCGACTCGCCCTCGAGCACCCCGATGATCCGGACGTGCGCTTCGAGCGGGCGATGTTTCGCTTCTACACCGGGAACTACGGGGGCGCGGTCGCCGACCTGGACGCCATCGGCGAGGGCGCTCAGCTGCGTGACCCCGCCGATCGAGAGACGCTCTCAGAGCTGATCCGGGCGACCCACGAGGCGACCCGGAGCTACGTGAGCGCTCGGTCCAGCAACGGACGCTACGTGGTTCGGCACGCGCCCGGTCCGGATTCAGCGCTCGTGCCCTACGCCTTCGAGGCGCTCGAGGCCGCCGACGAGGCGCTCAGCGCCGAGATCGGCGTCCGCCTTCCCGGGCCCATCCGGCTCGAGATTTATCCGAGCGCAGCCAGCCTCGCGCAGGTCTCGACGCTCACGGTGCAGGACATCGAGACGACCGGCACGATCGCGCTCTGCAAGTGGGACCGACTCATGGTCACCTCACCCCGGGCGCTGGTGCGCGGCTATCCGTGGATGGACACGATCGCGCACGAAGCCGTGCACCTCTTCCTGGCGCGCGCGTCTCGCGACCGAGCCCCCGTGTGGTTTCAGGAGGGCGTCGCGAAGTTCCTGGAACGCCGCTGGCGTGACGACGAGCCCGGCGCGCACCTCGACGCCACCTCCGACATCCTCCTCCACTACGCACTGACGTGCCCGGCGCGGGCGAACGCCGCCGAGTGCCAGGCCGCGATCGCCTCGGGCACGGCCGCGCTCCTGCCTTTCGAGCGCCTTCACCCCTCGATCGCGAGGCTCGACTCGCAGGAGCAAGCGGCTTTGGCGTTCGCGCAGGTGGCCACTTTCGTGGAGCTCTTCCACCGCGAGCATGGGCGCAGCGGGCTGCAGCGCGCGATCCGTCAGACCGCCACGGGTACCGATGTGCGTGAGGCGCTTGCGGCGGTGGCGGGGTCGACGTTTCCCGAGCTCGAGGCGCGGTGGCGCGCGTCTCTGCGGGAGCGCCCTTCCCCCGAGGCAGCCACTCCCCCCCGGGTGCTGCGACGACGGCTTCGGCACGACGACGGCCCGATCGACGAGAGCGCGGACGTCGAGGACGAGCGGGCGCGCCGCCACCTTCGTCTCGGTGATCTGCTCTGGGATCGCTCTCGTCCCCGAGCCGCGTCGGTCGAGTATGGGCGCGCCTTCGAGATCGTGCCCGACGACCCGATCCTCGCGGCTCGGTTCGCCCGGGCCGCGCTGGTCGGCGGCCGCCCGGCGGAGGCGCTGCGGGCCCTCGAGCGCTCCCGCGAACGGTACGAGGATCACGCCCCGACCTGGGCGGTCTCGGGCGCCGCGTGGCTCGCCCTCGGCGACATGGGTCACGCGCGAGAGGGCCTTCGGGCCGCGATCCGGATCAACCCGTTCGACCCCGAACCCCACTGCAATCTCGCTGAGGCCAGCGACGACGCCGCCGAGCGCGCCCGCGAGCGGAGCGCCTGCGAGCAGCTCGGCGGGGCGCGACACCGCTGACCTTGTGATATGCGTGCCCACAAACCAGGATTGCGAGCGAAGTGAGCCAAGCAGCCAAGAGTCAGCCGGAGTCGCCCACGCCGATTCATGATGGAGGCGACGACGTCGAGAACGTCGAGCGCCTCGCCGAGGCGCGGCACCGCGTCGTGAGCGAGCTGAAGAAGCGGATCGTCGGCCAGGACGACGTGATCGAGCTGATGCTCGTCTGCCTCTTCGCGCGGGGGCATGGCCTCTTCGTCGGTGTGCCCGGCTTGGCGAAGACGCTCCTCATCACGACGCTCGCCGAGGTGCTCTCCCTCCGCAGCAACCGCATCCAGTTCACGCCCGACCTGATGCCGACCGACATCACGGGCACCGATGTGCTCGAGGAGAACTCGGCCACCGGAGAGCGGCTCTTTCGTTTCGTGCGCGGGCCGGTCTTCACCAACGTGCTCTTGGCGGACGAGATCAACCGTACCCCGCCCAAGACACAAGCCGCGTTGCTCCAGGCCATGGCGGAGGGGCGGGTCACTGCGGGCGGCAAGACCTACCCTCTCGAGCCCCCCTACCTGGTCTTCGCGACCCAGAACCCGATCGAGCAGGAGGGTACGTACCCGCTGCCCGAAGCGCAGCTCGATCGTTTCCTCTTTCAGATCGACGTGGACTATCCCAGCGAGGAAGAAGAGGTCGAGATCGTGCAGCGGACCACGGCCCCCATCGGCGAGCCGCCCAAGCCCGTCTTGGACCGGACCGCCATCCTCGCCCTTCAAGACTTGGTGCCGCGGGTACCCGTCGCTCCGCACGTGGTTCAGCACGCCGTCGCGATCGCTCGGGCCTCGAGACCGGACGTCGAGGGCTGCCCTGACACCGTAAAGCAGTTTGTCGCTTTCGGGGCGGGCCCCCGAGCCAGCCAGGCTCTGATCCTGGGCGCGAAGGCACGCGCGGTGCTCGACGGCAGGTTCGCCGCCGAGATCGAGGACGTGCGCCACCTCGCTCAGCCCGTCCTGCGACACCGCGTGGTCGCGTCGTTCCGGGCCGAAGCGGAACGGGTGAGCGCCACCAACGTCATCGATGCCATCCTCGAGGCCGTCCGCGCGTGAGCGCGCTCGACCCGGAGACCGCCAAGCGGGTCGCCAACCTCACGTTCCAGGCCCGCAAGGCCGTCGACGGAATGCTCTCGGGCGTTCATCGAAGCCCTCACCGCGGAGCCAGCGTAGTCTTCGTCGAGCACCGAGAGTACCGCCCCGGCGACGACCTGCGGCTCCTCGACTGGCGAGCGTACGCGCGCAGTGACCGGCACCAGATCAAGCGCTTCGAGCAAGAGACGCACCTGCGCGCCACGCTGATCATGGATCGGTCTGGGTCAATGGCGTACGCGGGTGAGGGCCGCCGCACCAAAGCCGAACACGCAGCGACACTCTTGGCGGCCCTCGCGCTCATTCTGGTCCGGCAAGGGGACGCCGCGGGGCTCAGCGTAATCGACAACGCGGTACAGAAACGGCTGCCACCACGCACGCGGCCAGCCCATCTCGAAGAGCTGCTCTCCGAACTCGCGCGGCCCCCGAAGGCTGGCGTTAAGACCGACCTGAACCACGCGCTCAACGAGGTCGCTGAGCGAGCTTCTCGGCGCGGGCTCATCGCGCTCGCATCCGATCTGCTCGACTTCGATGACGACGCGCTCGCGCCGCTCTCCTACCTCGTCGGTCGAGGTCACGACGTCGTCGTCTTCCAAGTGCTCGATCCGGACGAGCTCGAGCTGCCCTTCGACGACGCCGCGCGCTTCGAAGGCCTCGAGGGCGAGGCCCCGATCGAGGCGGATCCGGCAACCCTGCGCGAAGCCTACAAGAAGGAGATCAACGCATTCGTCGACCGATGTCAGCAGCGCTGCACCTCTCTCGGCGCGCGGTGGGTGCTGGCTCGCACGGATGAGCCGGCCGAGCACACGCTCGCGAACGTGCTGACACGGGGTGGCCGCAAGGGCTGGGCGAGCTGATGGGTTTCGAGGCGCCGCTCGCGCTTCTCGCGCTGGCCGCCGCCGGCTTGCCGGTGTTGGCTCACCTCCTCCGGCGCCAAGACCTGCCGGTCCGCGCGCTCCCGACCATCGCGCTGCTCCGCAAGGCCGAGGCATCGAGCCGCCAGCGCATGCGGCTGGTCGACCTCCTCCTGCTCATCGCGCGCATCCTCTTGATCGCGACGCTCGCGCTGGCGATCAGCGGCCCCTACTGGAGCGACACGATCCCTTACGGCGACGGAAACGCGGCGTCCGTGGCGGTCGTGCTCGACGACTCCATGTCCATGACCGCCCGAGCCGAACCTTCGCCGTTCGAGCTGGCGCGCGCCCGAGCGCTCGAGGTCGTCGAGAGTCTGCCCCCCGGCAGTGAGGTCGCGGTCGTACTCGCGGGCTCGCCGCCGAGAGCTTCACTCTCCCGCTCGGATGACCTCGAGGCCGCCCACGCCGCGATCAGCACCCTCAGCCCCTCCCTCGCGCGGGGTACTTCGCTCGCCGAAGCGGTCGAACGAGCGCGACGAGAGCTCGCCGGGGCCCGTCACGCAGAGCGCCGCATCATCGTGCTCACGGACCTGGCCCGGCACGCGCGCGTAACCGAGATCCCCGTCGCTGGTGGCGTGCCGGTGCGCTTCGAAGCCATGGGGGCCGACGCGGACACGACCAACGCTGGCATCGTGGCCGCCCGAGCGACTCCCGACCCCACGGCGCCCGGAACCGTCTCCATCGCGGTCGAAATCCGCTCCTCCCCGGAGCTCGAGGGCCAGCGACCCACGCTCACCCTCGAGCGCGGAGGGTCGGTCATCGCAAACGCCACGGTCGAGCTCGGGCCACAGGGCGCCAGAGCGACGCTGCACGCTCCCGTGGATCTGGAAGACCCGGCGGCGCGGCTCGTGCTGGAGGTCGATGACGCGATGGCGACCGACAACGTTCGTGGCGTCCTGCTGCGCCCACCCGCGGGAGCGCGAGTGCTGATCGTCGATGGGGATCCCCACCCGATTCAGGGCGACGACGAGGCTCGCTTCCTCGCCCGGGCGGTCGACCTCGCGCCCGAACATGGTGGCGCGCTTCAGCGGCGAACGGTCGACCCGGACACCTTTGCCGCGATGGATCTGGCTCAGACCGAGGTGGTCGTCCTGGCCAACGTACCCACCCCGTCCGCCGACGTGGTGAACC
>Ga0114933_10004263_pt1 | contig 13483 bp, 13 predicted proteins | sample 4SBtaG_FD_89691 | JGI IMG/M metagenome (GOLD analysis project Ga0114933, IMG submission 89691) | Deep subsurface microbial communities from Kolumbo volcano to uncover new lineages of life (NeLLi) - 4SBTROV12_W25 metaG | ecosystem: Environmental > Aquatic > Marine > Volcanic | place: Kolumbo...
AGGAACAAAAAGCATTGTTTCAAATGCATTAAATGCCGGATATAATTTTTCTAATTTACCTCCCTTTGTAAAAGGTTTTTTTAATACATCTACTTGTTTTCTAATAAAATCCATTAACCAACTTCTTTTAACATAATTTGAATTCCACTTTTAACTATTTCTTGAGCTTCAATTTTTGAAGTACAAGAAAAATCAACTAAACCAAAATCTTCAGGGACAACTTCATAGATACCCAGAGATTCCATTTTTTCAATATCTCCTCTCATACATGCTTTGATTAATTGCATAGGGAATATGTCCATTGGAAAATATTTTTCCATTTCTCCTGTAACAACTATTGCTCTTTCTTCACCGTTAAGGTTTGTGTTTACATTCTTTTCACCTCCTAATAACCATGAAAATGAAGTTTTAGAAAAACTAGGAACTGAATTATACAAAAAAGGAAGCCATCCTAACATTCTAAATTGGTTCCCTTCCTTAATAACACTTAGGGTGTTATTGTAGAATCCTAAAAAATCTGAATATTGAACTTTAGTTCCCGATAGAGGATCACCATTTATAAATCTATAATCTTCTATATTAGATAATTGTTTTGAATCAACTAACGAGGAGATAGAGGACCCTATAACGGTATCAAAATACTTAGGAGATTTCAAAGAATTCCCAGACACAGCAACAGTTCTCTTTGGATTAAAAATTCCTGTCTTAAAAAAAGATCCAATATTTGAGATATCCTCTGGTTTAATAACCCATACTATTTCTCCAGAGTTTAATGGATCGATTCGATTAATCTGAAAACTTTCATTTCCTGAAGGATGCGCGCCTTTAATTTTATATATATCTACATTCTTAAGACTAGTAAAATCACTTTCACAATTGTAAGGAATTGAAAGGTTAATTGGTTTATCAATCAATCGGCTCATCACATCAATACCAGTTTGGAATTCATCCATTCTATTTTTCAAAATAAAAGAATAATCAGCAGCATATGGAGCAGTTGAGTGAATTGATACGAAGATAGATTTTGGAAGCCTATCTGGTCTTGCGATTATATTGTATGGTCTCTGTCTTATGAAGGCAAGTGAACATGATTCGACTAGTAGTTCTAGGATTTTATCCTTACCAATATTCGATAGAGCTGGCATCTTGAAATTAACAATACTATCACCTTCTTTCTTAATTATAATATTTAGGATTTTTCTTTTAGCCCCTCTCACTATCTCAACAATTTTACCACTTACTGGAGAAGCTATTTTTATTGATTCATTACTTTTGTCGTGAAAAATTGGTTGACCAAGAGAAACTTTATCACCTTCTTTAACAAGCATACGAGGAATTAAACCAAAAAAGTCATCAGGATTAAGAGCATAATTTAGACTCTTTTTAGAGACTTCAAGATCCATTGAAGCAAGTCCTTTAAGATTTAGGTTAGCACCATTCTTAATGCTTATGTCTGTAGACATCAATTATTAATAATTTATGTCGCAAATTTAATAATAACACATCAAGAAAAAAAAGTATTTTTATTAAAATTATTATCAATTTAAACTAATTTAGATAACCAAAAATTATGTTATGAATAACTCTATAGTTAATGTTCCAACTCCAGTAAATGAACCTATTAAAAATTACAAGCCAAATAGTCCTGAGAAAGAATCAGTTTTAGCAACATATAAAGCTCTAAAAGATTCAACTACTGATGTTAAAATGTGGATTGGAGGGAAGTTTATTGAAAGTTCAAAAACATCAAGCATGTCTCCTCCTCATGATCATAAACATATACTTGGTAACTATTATTTAGCTGAAAAAAAACATGTTGAGATGGCTATAGAATCTGCTCTAGATGCAAAAGAAAAGTGGGCTGGGATGAGATGGGAAGAAAGAGCAGCAATATTTCTAAAAGCTGCAGAACTTGTTGCAGGTCCATATAGAGATAGAATTAATGCGGCAACTATGCTGGCTCAGTCAAAAACAATATTTCAAGCTGAGATTGATGCTGCATGTGAATTAGTTGACTTTCTAAAGTTTAATGTTCACAGTATGCAACATATATATAGCCAACAACCAAAATCAGACTCAGGAGTATGGAATAGGTTAGGATACAGACCACTAGAGGGATTTGTCTATGCTGTAACGCCTTTCAATTTTACTGCCATTTCTGGTAATCTTCCAGGTAGTGCTGCAATGATGGGAAATACTGTTGTATGGAAACCTAGTGATCACCAGATATTTTCGGCTAAGATAGTTATAGATATATTCAGAGAAGCTGGCCTTCCCGATGGAGTAATTAATGCAGTTTATGGTGATCCTGAAATGATTACTAATACCATTCTTGAATCCAAACATTTTGCAGGTATTCATTTTACTGGATCTACTTCAGTTTTTAAAGGTTTATGGAAAAAGATAGGTGGTAATATTGAAAACTATAATTCATATCCAAGAATTGTTGGTGAAACAGGAGGTAAAGATTTTATTATTGGTCACAAATCTGCAGATGTAGATGAGTTTGTTGCTGCTGTAATAAGAGGAGCATTTGAATTTCAAGGCCAAAAGTGTTCAGCAGCATCAAGAGTTTATGTGCCTTCTTCAAAGTCTAAAGAATTTTTAAAGAAGTTAGAAAGTGAGATTGCAAAAATTAAAATGGGTAGCCCAGAGGATTTTAAAAATTTTATGACTGCTGTAATTCATGAAGCATCTTTTGATAAAGTTGTTGAGGCAATTGAAAATGCAAAATCTGATAAGGATGCAGAAGTAATTATTGGAGGTGGCTATGATAAATCAAAAGGATATTTTATAGAACCTACAGTAATTAAAACATCTAATCCAAAATACTATTCTATGGAGACAGAATTATTTGGTCCATTAGTTACAATTTATGTGTATGATGATAATAAATGGGATGAGACTTTAAAGATTGTTGATGAAACTTCTGAATATGCTCTAACTGGTGCAGTTTTTTGTGAGGACAGATATATACTAAGTGATGCTGTGAACAAATTAAAAAATTGTGCTGGTAATTTCTACATAAATGACAAATGTACTGGAGCAGTTGTAGGACAACAACCGTTTGGTGGAGCTCGAGGATCAGGGACAAATGATAAAGCAGGATCCTACCTAAATCTCTTAAGATGGGTCTCACCTAGACTAATTAAAGAGGTTTTTGTTCCACCTAAAGACTTCAAATATCCTTTTATGGGTTAATTGATTATTTCAATTTTATTGATGTAGACATTATTTAAAGGCCAATCTCTCTCGTCAGTTGGAAGACTAGCAATTATATCAACAATTTCCATTCCATTAATAACAGTTCCAAAAATTGTATAGTTTCCATCCAGATGATGAGCTCCATCTTTTTTTTGAACTATAAAAAATTCATAAGGTGATGCCATTTTATATGGATTATCAATTGAGCTGCTTGGCATACTTACCATACCTCTTTTGTGAGTATGCCCCTTATTGAAATCATTAGGCAAAAGGTACTTACCTATCTTTTGTCTTTTTAAAGAAGTTTTAATGTTATCACTGTTTCCTGCTTGTATTACAAAGTCATTAACAACTCTATAAAACTGAGTGCCTTCAAAATAGTTTGTTTTAGTTAAAAAAATAAAATTTGATCTATGATAAGGTGTGTTTGAAAATAATAAAATATCTATATCACCATAATTAGTGTATATTCTTATCTTATCCTCTTTGTTATTTTTTTCATATTCAAAAAGAAAGTCAATTACATTATCATCTGTTAATTTGAACTCTTCTTTGATCTCTTGATTTGAAATCTCTTCATCTTGATCAATAATTCTAGTTTCAACGGTCTTACTTATTTTAGTATTGCAACCAATAAGAATTATTACAGATAGTGAGATAAGAATATGATTAATTAAATTCATTGTTATTCTATTCAATTAGAGTAAGGGATGAAGACTATCTTTTTTGTTTTAAAAAAATCATTTGAAAAAAAATCTGATATTTCAAATATTTTATAATTATTGAAATTCTTTAGTTCATCTTTCAAGTCTCCACCTTTAAGAGAAATTATTCCATTAGGTATATTACTTCTTGATTTTAATTTAATATTTTTATTAACTATTGAGTAAAATCCATCCATTTTAGATACTGCTCTTGAAATTATAAAATCATACTTTAGGTTATGATTTTCAGCTCTATCGTTGACAGTTCTTATATTGGTTAGAGACAACTGCTTAGATATATCTTCTACAACTTTAATTTTTTTTGAAGTACTATCTAATAATGTAAAATTTACTTTTGGGAAAAGAATAGCCAGCGGAATACCTGGTAGCCCTCCTCCCGTTCCAACATCAAGAACATCTGTACCGTCTATGAATTTATGGATCTTAGCAATTGAAAGAGAATGAAGGATATGATTTACATACAGATTATCAATATCTCTTCGAGATATAAGGTTAACTTTTGAATTCCAACTTTTATATAATTGGATTAAACTATTAAATTTTTTAAGCTGATCCTGAGATATCTTAGAAAAGTGTTTATCGAGATCAATCAAGTTAATAATTCTTTAATTCTACTAATAGCCTCTTCTATTTGTTCACGTGATGCAGAATATGAAATCCTTATACAATGGGGATATCCAAAGGCATCTCCAGGGACAGTTGCTACATGAGCTTTTTCAAGAATTAGCATTGATAAATCATTAGCATTATTAACTAAATGCCCATCAAAGGTTTTTCCAAAAAGCTGTGAGACTTCTGGAAAAATATAAAAAGCTCCAGATGGAGGCTGTTTGACATTAAAACCATTAATTTGATTAACAAGATCGATAATTAAATCTCGTCTAATTTTAAATTCATCGACCATATATTTTATTCTCTCTGGTGACTCCTCTAGTGCTGTAATAGCAGCTCTTTGAGCAATACAGTTTGCACCACTGGTAATCTGGCCTTGCATTTTATTACATGCCTTAGCTAGAATCTTTGGAGCTCCAAGATAGCCTATTCTCCATCCCGTCATCGCAAAGGCTTTCGATATCCCATTTACTGTAACTGTCCTTTCATACATTCCAGGCAGTGATGCAAAGCTTACACTTTCAACTCCATAATTTATATGTTCATAAATTTCATCTGAAACAACTATTACCTTAGGATACTTCATAAGCACTTTTGAAAATTCCAGATACTCCTCCTTTGTAAACACAGAGCCACTAGGGTTATTAGGAGAATTGAGCATTACCATTTTAGTTTTATCAGTGATAGCTGATTCGAGCTGTGCTGCAGTAACCTTATAGTTAGCATTCTCGTCAGGATGAACAAAAACTGGGATTCCATCTGCTAGAGAAACCATTGCACTATAACTTACCCAATAAGGAGTAGGAATGACTACTTCATCACCTTTATTTATTAGAGACATACATACATTTGCAATTGATTGTTTTGCTCCAGTAGAAACTACAATCTGATCTATATTATAATCTAAGTTATTATCTCTTTTAAACTTTTTACAAATTGCTTTTTTTAAGTCCAGAAATCCGTCAACTGGAGAATATTTGTGATAATTTTCATTAATAGCATTTACAGCAGCCTCTTTAATGTAATCGGGAATGTCAAAGTCTGGTTCTCCAGCACTTAAAGTAATAACGTCAATTCCTTGATTTTTTAAATCATGGGCTTTTGCAGTCATTGCTACTGTTTGAGAAATTGGTAAAGAATTAATTTTATCTGATAACATTTTTATGGATTATTTATTTAGTATTTTTTTTTGATTATTAATTGACTCTTGATGAATAGCTTTAAAAATTCTTAAAATAAATTCTTCACTTAAACCATGATCTTCACCATCTAAAATCATTTTTCCTAAAATTTCATTCCATCTTTTATTTTGAAGAATAGCCACGTTATTTTCAGACTTAAGCTTTCCAATACCTTTAGCAACTTCCATTCTCTTTCCAAGAGTTGTCAACAAATTTTGATCAGCTGCATCAATTTGTGATCTTAAGTTGTTAAGTCTATTCTGGTAATCTTCCCCTTGCGATGTTTTATCTCTAATCTTAAGGTCTCTCATTATCTCAATTAATCGTTCTGGAGTTACTTGTTGCGCTGCATCACTCCAGGCATTATCAGGGTCCCAATGAGATTCAATCATTAATCCATCATAATTTAGGTCAAGTGAAGTTTGACTTAAATCAAAAATTAAATCTCTTCTTCCTGCTATATGAGAAGGGTCACATATTAGTGGAATATCTGGAAAATTATTTTGAAATTCAACAGCGATTTGCCATTCAGGATTATTCCTATATTTTGATTTATCATAAGATGAAAAACCTCTATGAATTACTCCAATATTTTTTATATCAGCAGTATATATTCTCTCAATACCTCCCATCCATAATGAAAGGTCGGGATTCACAGGGTTTTTAATTAAGACTATTTTATTTGTTCCTTTAAGCGCATCTGCAATTTCTTGAACAATAAAAGGGCTAACAGTTGATCGAGCTCCTATCCATAAAATATCTACATCGTGCTCTAATGCAAGATCAACATGAACAGAGTTAGCAACTTCTGTTGCTATCATAAGCCCTGTTTCTTTTTTAACTTTTTGTAGCCATTTCAAACCAATAGCTCCAACCCCTTCAAACATTCCAGGTCTAGTTCTTGGCTTCCAAATTCCGGCTCGATATGCAGTTACGTCACTATCTTTTAATTCATGTGCAATTTTTAAGACTTGCTCTTCAGTCTCAGCACTACATGGACCAGCAATAACAAGTGGGTGATCAAGATTCATTTGATCAAGCCAGGTACGATATTCTTTTTTATTTTCCATAATTATTTAATTAATTCCTTTTAATATTTTCTTAATTCCATTGATTCTCCTCATTTCATCATTAAGAGTTTTTTGATCACTGATCTCAATTAATTTTTTAAAATTATTAATATTTGAGATGTATTCATCAAGAGACTCAATAATATTTTTTTTATTCTCAACAAAGATTGAAGACCACATTTCAGGTGAGCTCTTTGCTAATCTTACCGTTGATTCAAATCCACTACCTGCCATATTATATATAGCATGATCATCATCTTCTTTGTCCATAACTGTCTTACCTAACATAAAAGATGAAATATGTGAAAGATGAGACACATATGCAATATGTTTATCGTGTTCTTTTGAATTCATTGTTTTTATACTCATCCCCAGTGATTGAATGATTTTTTTTGCATCTAATAATAAATTTGGATCTGTTTTTTCAGTATCACATAAAATCATAACCTTGTCATTAAATAAGTCTTTTTTTGCTGAATTAGGTCCAGAAAACTCGGTTCCAGCAATTGGATGAGCAGCTAAATAATTCTTTCTGTTTTGATGATTCTCAACTGAATTACAGATTTGAAATTTTGTAGAACCTAGATCAATTATTAGTGTCTTATCAGATGTTTTATTCAAATAGTCAGAAAGTTGATTTTTAATTGACTCAACGGGTATTGCAAGAAATATAAAATCAAATTCAGAGATAAATTCTTCATCAAATTTTACATCAATAATTTTATTTTTTAGACAGTAACTAACTGAATCATGATCTATATCACATCCATAAATTTTAATATTATCATATAAATCTTTCAGTTTTAATCCTATAGATCCACCTATTAATCCTAAACCAACTATACCAACTTTCATAATTTTTGATCTTTATATTCTCCAAGTATTTTAAACTCTTGAGCCATAAGCTCAATAATCTTAATTGCTTTTTGATAATTTTCAATTGAATCAAAAGTAATATCAACAAAGAATGCATATTTACCAGGTGTTTTAATTACCGGAAGAGATTGAATTTTTGTAAGATTCAAGCTACAATCACTCATCATATTTAATATTGATGCTAGACTACCTCTTTTATGATCAAGGATAAACTTGAGAGCAGCTTTATTAAAATTTGGTATATGTTTCTTATTCTTTTCAACTATGACAAATCTTGTCATATTATTCTTGATTGTTTGTATTGAGGAATTCAAAATCTCTAAATCATATATCTCAGCTGCTTCTTTACTAGCTATTGCTCCCACTCCATTAATTTGATTTTCACTGATTCTTTTAGCAAATAAAGCTGTATCCTCACTTTCGATTAGCCTTATATTGGGATATTTAGTAAAAAATTTTGTGCACTGAAGCAATGCCATTGGATGAGAATGAACTTCTATTATTTCATCAATACTTTGACCAGAAAGACACATTAGATTATGATCAATACTAAGACTGTATTCACCAGTTATTGACAAATTATATTCATCTATTAAAGCATAATTAGGAAGTATTGATCCAGCTATAGAGTTCTCAATAGCCATCACACCATAATCAGAATCTTCATTAATAACAGACTTAACAAGTTTATCAAAGGTTGAACATTCATTTAATTCGAATGAACTAAAGTACTCAGCTGTCACCTTATGGTGGAATGATCCTTTGATTCCTTGAATTGATACTTTCATATAAAAAAAAAGTCCTGATTTGACAGGACTATAATATTTTAATTTTTAATTACATAGTTATCCTGCCTTCTGGTCTAGGAAGTAGAAATAATAGTTAAAATAAAAATTAAACTTGTTGTTCATAATTTACAAAAGTATAATAGGTATCAATAAAAACAAACTTTTTATCCTATTTTTTGATTAAAGACCCGTTGAGATAAATTGAGTGATCAATTGATGTTGACTTCTCTAGGTTTTTGGAAACTGAACAATATTTATCAAAACTCAAAGCTGCAGCACGAATAATTTTATCACTTGGAATGTTACCTTCAATATATAATTTCACATGGATACTTTTCCAGGGTTTACCTGGTGTAGACTCTCTTTCCCCTTCAACTTCCATTTTATAAGAGTCTGGATTTAGCTTTTGTTTCTCTAATATTGAAATAACATCAATACTACTACATCCGGCTACTCCCATTAATAATAATTCCATAGGACTTGCCCCTTGGACATTATAATCTGGTGAATATTTTCGATCTAGTAAAACCTTGTGTCCATTTTCATTTGAAAGTTCAAATAAATACTTGTCATTAATTCTGTCTAAATAAATTGCCATTATTTTAAAATTTTAATAAAGATATCTGAAATTTGTTTTGTTTCAATTAAAAAAGCATCATGGCCATGAATTGATTCAATAATATGGTTTTGAATTTTTACATCTTCTTTTTTAAGCCTTGAGGTAGTGATTCTATCTTCATCAGGTAAAAAGAAAATATCTGAGTCTACTGATATTATATGAATCTCTGATTTTGAAGGCTTAATTTTAGACTCTAAACTTAAATCATCTCTTGTAATATCAGTAGATCTTAAAAGATTGTTTAAAAATTTATAAGAATTAAGACTAAATCTTTGATGAAGTTTTACCGAATGATGATCAAGCCAAGATTCAACATTATATATTCCTTTTTCAATGTTCTTTGATCTTGAAAATCTTTGATTTAGAGACTCAGGTGTTCGGTAGAACAACATTGCATGAATTCGAGCATCTCCGACAGGATCTCTTGAGTTTTCTAGAATTCTATCCTGTAAAAAGGTATTGGCTAATAACCAATCATTTGCTTTCCAATCAGAAGCAATAGGGATAATCTTATCTGCTATATCATTTTTTATTGCAGCCATTTCCCATGATAAACATCCTCCAATAGATCCACCAATTATAGCATATAGTTTAGAAATTTTCAGCTTTTCTAAAACTTTAATAAATAGATCTGCTACATCTCCTAAGTTTAATTCTAAACGGTAATCAAAGTTATTTTCATTAAATCCATTTCCTGGTATGTTAATACATAATACAGTGTATCTATTTAGATCAATTGCATTATCGATACCTACAATTTCACTCCACCATCCATTTTTTCCACATACAAGAGAATTCCCGGTTAACGCATGATTAATAAGAATAATTGGAGCAGTGCCTAATTTCTTTCCAAAAAACTGATAGGTTAATTGAAAACTTTGAAATTTATTACCTGATGAGGTTTCAAAGTCTTCAATTACTATCTTTTTTAGTTCATCTTTCAATATTTACAAAGATTTTAGCGCATTTTTCAAATCTTCGATCAAGTCATCTGGATCTTCAAGACCAATACTCAATCTTACTAAATCAGAAGTTACTCCTGTTGACTTTTGTTGCTCCTCATTTAATTGTTGGTGTGTAGTACTTGAGGGGTGAATGATTAAAGACTTAGAATCTCCAAAATTGGCTAATAGAGAGAATATTTTAGTACTATCAGTTAATTTTTTTGCAGAGTCAAATCCACCCTTTAATCCAAATGTTACAATTCCACTTTGACCATTTTTCAAGTATTTTTGAGATAATTTATAATATTTTGAGGACTTAAGCCCAGGGTAATTTACCCAAGAAACTTGAATTTGTTTTTCCAACCACTCTGCAACCTTTAGTGCATTCTCAGAATGTTTTTTAATTCTTACAGATAAGGTTTCTAGCCCCTGTATTGTTTGAAAACAGTTGAAAGGACTTGGAGCACTTCCAAGATCTCTTAGACCCTCGATCCTAACTTTTGCAATAAATGCTGCTGGACCTAATACATCATGATAAACTAACCCATGGTATCCTGCTGATGGTTCTGTAAATTCATCAAATAGTCCACTACTCCAATCAAAATTACCAGCATCAATTATTATTCCACCAATTGAGGTTCCATTACCTGTAATATATTTAGTAGTAGAATGAATAACAATATCAGCACCATAATTTATAGGTTTTAATAAATATGGAGTAGCTACCGTATTATCAACAATTAGCGGTAGCTTAGCTTTTTTTGCAATTTTTGAAATTGATTCAATATCTAATACATCTAACTTTGGATTTCCCATACTCTCAATGTAAATAGCTCTAGTATTTTCATTAATCGCGTTAGAAAAACTATCAACCTCATTAGGATCAACAAAAGTTGTTGTTATTCCATATCTAGGTAATGTTACATTAAGTAAGTTATATGTACCACCATAAAGGCTATTAGAAGACACAATATGGTCCCCTGTCTTTAAAAGTGTCAATAATGTTGTAGCTAAAGCTGCTGATCCAGATGATGTTGCAACCGCAGCTATCCCTCCCTCTAAAGATGCTAACCTTTGCTCAAGGACATCTGCTGTGGGATTATTAAGTCTTGTATATATATAACCAGGTTCAGCAAGTGAAAATAACTTTGCTGCATGGTCAGTATCATCAAACACATATGATGTTGTTTGATAAATTGGAACTGCTCTAGTTCCCTCTGTTCTAGTTGTGTTATGCCCAGCATGTAATGCTAAGGTTTGATCATTTTGACTCATAATTTAAGTGTTTTAATTAATTGATTTACATACTCTAATTTTTCCCAAGGGAATAGTTCAACTTCTATTTTCCTAATTCCAGAGTATTTAGAATTAAATGTCTTGGTTTTTTTTTCAGATTTTCTACCCATATGACCATATGATGCAGTTTCAAGATATATAGGATCTCTAAGTTTGAATCTTGATTCTATCGAATGAGGTTTTAAATCAAATATTTCGTTTACTATTTCCGATAGTTTTGAATCTGAAATTTTGATTTTAGACTTACCGCAAGTATCCACATTTATTGATACCGGTTCAGCTACTCCAATAGCATAGCCAAGTTGGATTAATATTTCATCAGACACACCAGCCTTTACAAGATTTTTTGAAATATGTCTTGCAGCATATGCCGCACTCCTGTCAACTTTACTTGGATCTTTTCCACTAAAAGAACCTCCTCCGTGAGCTCCTCTACCTCCATATGTATCAATTATAATTTTTCGACCAGTCAAGCCAGTATCACCGTGTGGACCGCCAATGACAAATTTTCCTGTTGGATTTACGTAGAATTTAATGTCATCATTAAATAATTTTTGAATTTCAGGTTTATATGTATCTCTTACTATTGGAATTAAAATTTTGATTATATCCTCCCTAATTTTGTTAAGCATTTTCTCATCATTACTATCGAATTCATCATGTTGAGTAGAAACAACAATTGTGTCTATCCTTATGGGGATGTCATTTTCGTCGTACTCAATAGTTACTTGAGATTTTGAATCTGGCCTTAAATACGAAATTTCTTTAGATCTTCTAAGTTTTGAGAGCTCTAGTAAAAGTCTATTTGCAATATCTAAAGTTAGAGGAATTGAATTTTCAGTTTCATTACATGCATAACCAAACATTATTCCTTGATCACCAGCTCCTTGTTCTTCTTTTATGTTTCTTTCAACTCCTCGAAGAATATCTTCTGACTGCTCATGAATTAAAGACATTACTGCACATGACTCTCCAGAGAATTTATACTGATCATTATTATATCCTATATCTTTTATGATGTCTCTGGCTATCTCTTGAACATCTAAATAAGTATTACTTGATACCTCTCCAGAAAGTATGACTTGGCCAGTAGTTACTAGTGTTTCACAAGCAACTTTACTATTAGGATCAAAAGCTAAGAAATTATCAAGAATTCCATCACTTATTTGATCTGAGACTTTATCAGGGTGCCCTTCACTCACAGATTCAGACGTAAATAGATACGACATAAAATTAATTTGTGAGAAAAAAAGTGAATGATTGCTTGTAAAAGAATTACTGCTTTAGCAATTTTTTTAAGAGGTTGCAATCAGTCAAATCCTTCCTCTGTTTAAGACAAAATTAAATAAAAAATTTTTATTTCAAATTATTCTGTTTTTTTTTTAAAAAAAACTGTTATTTTGGCTAGAATTATGAGAATAGCAATTGCTGGAAATATTGGTGCTGGTAAAACAAGTCTTACAAAACAACTTTCTAAGAGTTTAAAATACAAAGCCTATTATGAAGACGTTATTGCTAATCCTTACCTCGATGATTTTTATAATCATATGGAGAGGTGGTCATTTAATCTTCAGATTTATTTCCTTAACAGTAGATTTAAACAATTAGTATCAATTGACAATACTAAAGAAAATGTCATTCAAGACAGAACTATATATGAAGATGCTTTCATATTTGCTCCAAATTTAAATGCAATGGGTCTAATGCCACAAAGGGATTATGAGAATTACTTATCTCTATTTGATACGATGCTTAATTTGGTTAAACCACCAGACTTACTAGTTTACCTTCAAAGTAGTATTCCTAACCTTGTGAATAAAATTCATAAAAGAGGAAGAGACTATGAAAAGACAATAAGTATTGAGTATTTAAGCAGACTTAATGAACGATATGAGGCTTGGATTACAAACTATGACAGTGGTAAACTTTTAAAAATTAATGTTGATGATCTTGATTTTGTTGAAAATAAATCAGATTATGAGACTATCCTTAAATTAATTAAAAAGGAACTTTAATTATATCTTTCTACATATTTTTGCTTTCCATTTTTAGCATTGTATTATATTTGAAAAAAATTTAAAAAATGGACTACATAAATCTTATCCCCTTAGCTGGTGTTATAGCATTAATATTTGTTTTTATTAAAAATTCATCAGTTTCAAAGAAAG
>Ga0114933_10004264_pt1 | contig 13480 bp, 7 predicted proteins | sample 4SBtaG_FD_89691 | JGI IMG/M metagenome (GOLD analysis project Ga0114933, IMG submission 89691) | Deep subsurface microbial communities from Kolumbo volcano to uncover new lineages of life (NeLLi) - 4SBTROV12_W25 metaG | ecosystem: Environmental > Aquatic > Marine > Volcanic | place: Kolumbo...
ACAGCTCTATAGTATCTCCAATAATCCCTATGGATCCTACAAAGCCTGGTTCACCTTTTCCATCCACAATCAACCCGTCTTTAATAATTACATCGTACATACTATTCAATCCTTCTATCCATTCATTTTTTTGCGTTCGGTAGCATCCCTACTAACTGCTATTCTAGTGTTGACAAGACATTGCTTTCGTATATAATTCCTACGTACTAATTATGCCAACGATAACATTTACGGGCATCTTCAATATAGACTCTGAAAGGACGGTATTTTATCGTCCTGTTTTCTTGCGTCTAATTCCATAATCAAACCTTCAAGGAGTTTTAATTCATGGCTATATCTTTGTCTAACAATAATAACGTTAACGATTCTTATAATAAAGAAAGTTACGCCAAGATACCACAAGTGCTTAAAGTCCCACACCTGATACAAAGCCAATTGGACACCTACGACTGGTTCCAAACAGACGGGCTTCAAGATGTATTCCAGGAAGTTTCGCCGATCAAAGACTATACAGAAAAAAAATACGAACTCTACTTTGGAGAACATTCATTTAAAGAGCCCAAGTTCTCTCTACAAGAGTGCAAGACTAGAGAAATCAGTTATACCCACCCGTTATATGTCAACACAAGGCTCGTGTTCTTCGAAACAGGCGAAATTAAAGAGCAAGAAATATTTATGGGTGATATTCCCAAAATGACTCCTAATGGCACGTTCATTATTAATGGAGCAGAACGAGTAGTCGTAAGCCAATTGGTTCGATCACCAGGAGCATATTTTGTGCATGAGAAAAACATTGCCTCTGATCGAAATCTCTGTTTCGCCAAGGTAATCCCTTCCAGAGGGGCTTGGCTGGAATTTGAAACAAGTCCCAAAGACATCATTTCGGTCAAAGTGGACCGAAAACGAAAAGTATCTGTATCGATTTTCTTGAAAGCACTTGGTATCCCCGAAGATGAGGACATCATAGCTAAATTCCAAGACGTAGACATTGATCAATCTCACCCTTATATAGCATCAACTCTAGATAAAGACCCTGCATTTGACGAAAAAGATATCAACTTTAGAGAAGACGACCTTAGGAGAATGTGGGAATGGTTACCTCTCTCTAACAAGGACTTAGAAGGAGTGGAATTCGATGTGAATAAAGCACGTCGAATCGCTTTCGCGCAAATAGAATTCTATCGAAGATTGCGCCCCGGGGAACCACCTAGCTTAGATAATGCCCAATCATTGATTCGTAATCTGTTTTTAGACAACCGTAGATATGATTTGGGAAGAGTAGGCAGATTTAAGCTCGACCGTAGATTAGGCACTGAAACACCTGACGCAATTAGAATATTAACTCTAGATGATGTGCTTAACGTAATAAAGAAAGTTATTTTAATAAACCGAGGTGAAGACAAAGTTGATGATGTTGATCACTTAGGTAACAGGAGAGTTCGAGCTGTCGGAGAACTGATCCAAAACCAAATCCGGATTGGTCTGTTAAGAATGGAAAGAATGGTCAAAGAAAAAATGACTCTCGTTGATCCTGAGATAGCGGCTCCTCAAGGTCTCATCAATATAAGACCAGTAGTCGCAGCAGTTCGAGAATTTTTTGGAGGATCTCAATTATCTCAATTCATGGATCAAACTAATCCGTTAGCAGAACTAACTCACAAGCGAAGATTATCAGCTCTAGGACCTGGCGGATTATCTAGAGAAAGAGCAGGCTTCGACGTAAGAGACGTACATTTTTCTCATTATGGAAGGATATGCCCTATAGAGACTCCGGAGGGCCCTAATATAGGCCTGCTTAGCTCTATGGCTTCATACGCACGAACAAATGCTTATGGATTTATTGAGTCTCCGTACAGGAAAGTTCTCAGAGAGATCCCTGCCTCTTCCCCTAACCTAGCGGGAAGAGTAGCAACTGAATCTATTACTGACTCGTCTGGCAGGACGATTGTGGCGGCAGGCAAGCTTATAGGTGGAACAAGAGTACCTGCAATCAATCGCTTGCCCGAAGGAACTATGGTTTCAGTGGAACCATACGTAGGTGATGGAGAAGAAAATGTAGTGTACCTTTCCGCAGATCAGGAAGAAACATACAAAATAGCTCAAGCAAACTCCAATTTGGACTCTTTAAACCAATTCGTGAACGACAAAGTCGAAATACGGCTAGGTGAAAATTACTTAGAAGACTCTCCGGAAAACGTCGAATTAATTGACGTTTCGCCGATGCAAATAATGAGCGTATCCGCTGCTTTGATTCCTTTCCTAGAGCACGACGACGCGAACAGAGCACTAATGGGTTCGAACATGCAACGACAAGCAGTGCCTCTTCTTAGGCCACAATCCCCGGTTGTGGGTACAGGAGTAGAAGGTCGTGTAGCTAAAGACAGTGGTCAAGTTGTACTCGCATTGGTTGATGGCACAGTCCAGTCAGTAGACGGCACCAATATCACTGTTCAAGATGATGATGGCAATAAACATGATCATGAGTTACTGAAATTTCAAAGAACTAACCAAGGCACTTGCTTTAACCAACGAGCTATTGTGCATAAAGGCGATAGAGTTCTTGCAGGAGATGCTTTAGCTGATAGTTCATCCACTGAAAATGGAGAACTAGCCCTAGGACAGAATGTATTAGTAGCATTTATGTCTTGGGAAGGTTACAACTACGAAGATGCGATAATCCTCAGTGAAAGATTAGTGAAGGATGATTACTTCACTTCAGTACATATAGAAAAGCACGAGATGGAATCTCGAGAAACAAAACTAGGACCAGAAGAAATAACTAGGGATATACCCAATGTAGCTGAAGCCAGTCTAAGAGATCTAGATGAACGAGGCATTATCAGAATAGGTGCAGATGTATCCCCTGGAGATATCTTGGTTGGTAAAGTTACTCCGAAAGGAGAGACCGAATTAACAGCAGAAGAAAAACTTCTTCGCGCAATTTTCGGAGAAAAATCCAGAGACGTCAAAGATACATCACTACGAGTTCCTCACGGTGAACGAGGGAAGGTAATAGATGTTCGAATTGTAGGCAAAGAAAACAAAGGAGAGCTCTCTCCTGGTGTTAATGAAGCAGTGAGAGTATGGATTGCCCAAACAAGAAAAATTTCCGTTGGGGACAAGATGGCAGGTCGCCACGGCAACAAAGGTGTGGTTTCTAGGATACTTCCAGTGGAAGATATGCCATATTTAGAAGATGGTACGTCTGTAGACGTTATCCTGAATCCTATAGGAGTTCCATCCAGAATGAATCTTGGGCAAGTATTAGAAACCCATCTAGGATGGGCAGCACAAAACTTGAATTTCCATGCCGTTACACCTGTGTTTGATGGCGCAGATGACTCATCAATACAAGATGCACTAGCATTACAATGGTTCCATTCAGAATCTACAAAAAATCTTGGAGCTGACCAAACCAACACACAAGAACGATTAGTGACTTGGCTCAACGATAAAGGTTTCGACGGTGAACATTTGGCGACAGATGCACAACCAGGAGAACTCTCCAAAGCCTGCCTCCAATTGTGGCTGTCTGACAATACCGATATAGACACAACAGGCATGAGCTCAGAAACCCTTCATGAAAATGCCCTTGAAGTTCACAGGAAAAATAAAATAGCGCCTCCAACTTTGGGTAAATTCCAGCTTTATGATGGTAGAACCGGTGAACCTTTTGATCAACTAATAACAGTAGGATACAAATATCTTCTCAAACTAATTCACTTAGTTGAAGACAAAATTCATGCCAGGTCTACCGGACCTTACTCAATGATTACACAACAGCCCCTTGGAGGTAAGGCTCAATTCGGAGGACAACGTTTCGGTGAAATGGAAGTATGGGCTCTTGAAGCATATAGTGCGGCTCATAACCTCCAAGAAGTACTTACCGTCAAATCAGATGACGTAGCTGGCAGGGTTAAAACTTATGAAGCCATAGTAAAAGGTGAGCCCATTGGACAACCTGGGGTTCCTGAATCTTTCAACGTATTGCTGAAAGAATTACAAAGTTTAGGCCTATCAGTAGAACTACTTTCAGAAAGACTCATAGACTCAGTGGTAACAGATGAACAATCCGCAGAAGCGGAAGACCTGTTAGATGGAAACATCGAAACTGAAGATGCCGCAACTAACGGAGTTGTTGAAGTTGAAGCTGAGATTGCACTAGAAGAGGAATCAGACTCCGAAGATACCGCGACTAATGAAGTTGTTGAAGTCGAAGCTGAGATTGCGCTAGAAGAGGAATCAGAGACAGAATCAGCAAGTGATGAATCTGTTGAAACTGAGGCTGAGGTAGAAAACACTATATCGGCAGAATCTGTAGATTCAGCCGAAGAAACAGAAAACCAAAATGATGAAGACGGCAGCGAGTCATCTTCTGTGGAGGAACTATAAATGGTTGGATTATCAGACGTAAGAGAATCAACAGCTGGAGGACCAGCTTTCAATGCTATTAAGATTTCAATCGCATCCCCTGAGCAGATTTTAAACTGGTCACATGGGGAAGTAACAAAACCTGAAACTATTAATTACAGAACCCTACGCCCAGAAAAAGATGGCTTGTTTTGCGAAAGATTATTCGGACCTACCAAAGATTGGGAATGCTTCTGCGGAAAATACAAAAGGATTAGATATAGAGGAGTTATTTGCGATCGTTGCGGAGTTGAAGTCACTCGATCCAAAGTACGTAGGGAGCGAATGGCGCATATTCAACTAGCTGCACCTGTAGCGCACATTTGGTTCAGTAAAACCACCCCTAGCAGATTAGGGCTCTTATTAGATCTGTCTCCTAGGAATTTAGAACGAGTCTTGTATTTCGCTCAGCATATTGTGATTTCGGTTGATGACGAATACAAACAACAACTCATAGAAGAGAGTGAAGCGGAACACGAAAGAAATCAAAGGTTACTGACCGAAAGCTTCGAGGAACAAATTAAAGTTCTCGAAACAGCACTTGCCGACACAGAAGAAGATTCAGACGACCATAAAACTGTAACTGGGCAAATAGAATCAGTCCGAAATCAATATGATGAGCAAATGGGGATATACGATGATACCCACCAGAAGCTCATTGATGACTTTTCAGATCTGTTGCCTCTACGCCTCTTAACTGAATCCAAGTACAGAGAATTAAAGGATAATTATGGTGATGTCTTCCAAGCAGGTATGGGAGCAGAGGCAATCCAAGAAATTTTACGACATATTGATCTGAACATTTTAAAAGCAGAACTTGCAGAAGAAATGAAATCAACCTCAGGTCAGAGACGCAAGAAAGCCATAAAACGCCTGCGAGTGGTAGAAGCTTTCAGAGGCAGCGGTAATAGCGTAGCTGACATGATCATGAGTGTCTTACCAGTTTTACCTCCCGAATTAAGGCCAATGGTACAACTAGATGGGGGTAGATTTGCTACAAGCGATCTTAACGATCTGTACCGAAGAGTAATAAACCGCAATAACAGGCTCAAAAGGCTCATTGAGCTAGGAGCGCCGGACATAATCATACGGAATGAAAAACGAATGCTTCAGGAATCTGTAGATGCACTGATAGACAATGGAAGACGAGGTAGACCTATTCAAGGAAGCCACAATCACAAATTAAAGTCCTTGTCAGATTTGCTCCGAGGTAAGCAGGGGAGATTTAGACAAAACCTATTAGGTAAAAGAGTAGATTACTCAGGAAGATCGGTAATTGTAGTGGGCCCAGAACTAAGAATGGACCAATGTGGTCTGCCTAAAAAAATGGCCTTGGAGCTATTCAAGCCGTTCGTAATGCATAAATTGGTGCTCCTGGGAGTTTCACCAAACATCAAGAGTGCTAAAAGAATGGTAGAACGAGCGAGGCCGGAAGTATGGGACATACTGGAAGATGTTATCAAAGATCGACCTGTCATGTTAAACCGTGCACCAACCTTGCATAGACTAGGCATCCAAGCGTTCATGCCTATACTGATAGAAGGCAACGCAATTCAGCTACATCCTTTGGTATGTACAGCATTTAATGCAGATTTTGATGGCGACCAAATGGCGGCGCATGTGCCTTTGTCCAGATTAGCTGTTCAAGAAGCCAAGGCCTCTATGTTAAGTACACACAATATGTTGTCACCAGCTTCTGGAGACCCTCAGGTGGCCCCAACATTAGATATGGTTATGGGTTGCTACTACCTGACACAAATTGATGAAGATGCCCATGGAACAGCCACTGTGTTCTATGACGCAGATGAAGCTAGGATTGCACATGCTTCTGACATAATAGATCTTCGTGCAAAAATCACACTAATTTCCGCTCCTAAATTAGGACTAGAAGAAAATGAAGGAACCACATTAGGACGTATCTTATTTAATGAAATACTTCCTAACACAATACCATTTAAAAATATCGTAATGGACAGAGGGGCTATACGTGATCTAACTGCCGAATTGTATTTAAGCTTGACCAATGACGAAACTTCACAAGCCTTAGATGCAATCAAAGGAATAGGTTTCAGATATGCAACAGTGTCAGGAACCACGATAGCAATCAATGACATACAAGTACCCGAAGCAAAACACGATATCCTCAACAGCGCTACTCAAAAAGTAGATGAGTATGAAGAACAATTCTTATCCGGCCTAATGTCCGAAGAAGAACGATATGTCTTAGCTGTTGATGCTTGGACCAATGCATCAGATGAAACAGAGAAACTCGTACAACAAGAATTGTACAAATTTGGCGGAATAGCTGACATGGCGATTTCTGGAGCGAAAGGTAACATAGCGCAGATCAAGCAAATGGCTGGTATGAGAGGTTTGATGAGTAACCCGAAAGGGAGAATCATTGACTTGCCTATTAAATCTAGTTTCCGAGAAGGACTGACAGCGCTTGAATATTTCATATCTACCCACGGAGCACGGAAAGGATTAGCAGATACGGCTCTGAGAACAGCTGACAGCGGATATCTAACCCGTCGCTTGGTAGATATTTCGCAGGAAATTATAGTCCTAGAAGAAGACTGCGAAACATTGAACGCTTATTGGTTAACCCCAAGAGAAGGTGATGAGTCCGGTGTAACTTTAGGTGAACGGTCCATTGGTAGAATTGCCGCATCTCCTATTGCTGATCCAATTAGTGGCGAAATTCTCATTGACAGAAATGAAACAATCACTTCTGAACTCTCCGACAAAATCGTAACAAACAATATCAAAGAGATACCTGTACGAAGCGCTATTCACTGCGAGGCAGTGAGAGGTGTATGCCAAATGTGCTATGGGATTTTACCGGCTACTGGCAAAATCGCAGACCTCGGTCAAGCAGTAGGTATAATCGCTGCACAAAGTATCGGTGAACCAGGAACTCAATTAACGATGCGTACATTCCACACCGGAGGAATTGCTTCAGCTCAAGACATCACAAGCGGTCTGCCTAGAGTAGAAGAACTCTTTGAAGCTAGAGTACCTAAAGGAGCAGCATATCTAGCAGAAATAGGAGGGCTTGTTGCTATAGAAGAAGATGATAGCAACAAAATCGTAAAAATAATTAGCACTCAGGAATTCTCAGAAGACTACCATATCCCTGCTGGATACCAACTCTTAGTCGCAAACGGAGAAAATGTCGAAGCAGGAACTATTTTAGGGTATGAGGATTCAGAGTCTCATTCCAATGAAATAGTTGCGACCACCGGTGGAGCAGTTGCGATCATCGATGACGTACTTTCAATCACATGGGAAGACGAAGAGGAACGTGAAATAGTGATACCTAAGTCTTCGTATTTATTAGTTGCAGATGGAGAAGCTATCTCAGCTGGGGATCCAATAACACCTGGCCCTTTGAATCCTCATGATATTCTTAGAATTCAAGGCACAGAAATCTTGCAAAGGTATCTAATAGATGAAGTGCAAGCCGTATATAGATCACAAGGAGTAACAATACACGACAAACATATCGAAGTGATAATAAGCCAAATGCTCCGTAGAGTTAACGTTGATAGTTCAGGAGAAACGGAATACATTCCTGGCCAAATCGTGGACGCAAGAGAGTTTGGAGAATTTAACGCTCAAATGGTGTCGGAAGGGAAAGAACCCGCTACATGCAAACCGATACTCCTAGGAATCACTAGAGCCTCTTTACTTACTGACAGTTTCTTAGCTGCAGCTTCGTTCCAAGAGACGACTAGAGTACTAACTCAAGCGGCAATAAGCGGATCTCATGACCAACTGCAAGGCTTGAAAGAGAACGTGATCATAGGCCGTTTGATTCCCGCAAAATTGGATACTCCAGAGATGCGCGAGTTATTGGAATCTGAAGAAGTAGAGCAGATTCTAGAACCTGCTGAGTTCCAGGCAGCGAAATGGCTGGATGATGATGGAACGGACTTAGTTGATGATACTAATGCATCAACAGCATCGGCTAGTGTGGAAGATGAGGACAACCAAGAAGATTCTTCTGAGCCAACAGACAGTGTTTTATCTATAGTAGAGGAATCAGTCTTTGACACCGAAGACCAAGTTACAGAGGAACCTGAAGAAAATATATCTTCTATCTTCGACGGTGAAGATACTACCACTCCAGAGCCAGACTCTGACATAGAAAGTTTCTAGTAAATAAATAAATACAGCTATGCGAATATTCGCATAGCTGTAAGTAGGGCAACGTGGACACTTCAATATCGTTAGTCGATAACTTAATTGAATTGAATAGTCCTGTCATAATTGCCTCTGGCACTTTTGGCTATGACGGGTACGGCAGAGGCTATGAAAGCTACTCTCCATTATCAAAAATAGGGGCAGTGATACCCAAGACTTTTACTTACTTTGCGAGAGAAGGCAATCAAGAACCTCGATGGTATCCCACATCTTTTCGGCAGGGTACTGAAGATGGTGAAACGATTTTCCTTAACTCCGTGGGGTTGACGAATCCAGGCATACACAAAGGAGTAGAGTATCTCAACGATTTAAGGCCTAACATGCCTACCAAGCTATTTGCGAGTATATCTGGAGATTCAATTGAACAATTCGCTGAAATGGCTAGTGAAATCGCTAAAACCGAATGTGACGGTCTGGAATTAAATCTGAGTTGTCCTAATACCGATACAGGTAGCATGTTTAGTCATGATGCTGAATTGGTTAGAAGTGTCATCTCAGCGGTTACTAAAGAATATAAAAACCCGGTGATTGTAAAATTGTCACCGAACGTCCCCAATATCGTAACAATAGCTGAATCTGCTGTGGCAGCTGGAGCTAACGCTTTAACAGTTTGCAACACAATGCCCGCAATGAAAATTGACATCAAGACCCATAAACCAGTTTTAGGTAACGTTCTCGGCGGGTTATCGGGTATAAGCTTAAAACCTATCGCAATCGCTTTGATCCACCAAATTAAATCCTGTATGAATGTCCCAATTATTGGAGTGGGTGGAGTGTTTTCAGCAGAAGATATTATGGAATATCTTCTTGTAGGAGCATCAGCAATCCAAATTGGGAGTGCTAATCTGATCAGTCCACAAGCTCCTATGAAATTACAGGATGATCTGGTAAATTTCATGAAAGAAAACAATTTTGAGAGTTTGAGAGACATCAAAACTTTTAATGTCTCTGATTAGGACTTAATATGCAATCTAACAACAAAGTGGCTTTAGTTACTGGATCAGGTTCTGGCATTGGAGCAGCAACAGCAATATTGCTTGCTCAAAAAGGAATCAATGTTGGGATCAATTACTCCAATAACGAGAGTGGAGCAACTTCAACTGCTACAATCTGTGAATCAAACAACGTAGAAACATTAGTAGTGCAAGCTGATGTGTCTAATCAAACCGCATGCGACTCGATGGTAGAACAAATTATCGATAAATGGGGTCGCCTTGATTACCTAGTAAACAATGCAGGAATATCCGTTTTTTCTGGCGGCACTGACCTGGATACATTAACAGACGAGGACTTCTTGAATCTCTACAGAGTGAATTTAATAGGATCTTTTCATATGGCTAAAGCAGCTAGGTTGTATCTGAAATCCGATGGACACGGAGCAATAGTCAATGTATCATCTATTTCTAGTGTCACTGGCTCAGGAAGTTCTATCGCTTACGCTGCATCAAAAGGCGCGCTCAATACTATGACAAAATCTCTGGCTCGTATGCTTGCGCCCGAAATTCGTGTAAATGCAGTTCTCCCAGGTGTCGCGGATACATCTTGGTGGACCAAAGGAATAGGAGAAAACAATCATCAAAACCTGATGGACGCTTTTAAACAGAAAGTCCCATTGCAAGAAGTGTGTAGTGCAGAGTCAGTAGCAGAGACCATCGTATGGTTACTAGAAGGCGCTAAACACATTACAGGTGAAACCTTACTCATAGATTCTGGGACACATTTAATAACCTTCCAGCCATAACACTTAAAAATTGAAGAGAGCTAACCTTCCATGGAACATAATATACTTTTGCCCGGTGACGACCAAGGGCACAATGCAATTCTTGAATACAAATTCCCCAACGGAATCAAAATCAATGCAATCGGAGTACCTCAGTCATGGGACACCCCTCTTGGTCCTACTTGGAGCTACATAATAGAACATGATGAATTAACAATAATAGATCCAGGTTGTTATGGGACTATAACTTCTCTAAAAGACGGGCTGGAATACATAGGTTATTCATTGGAGTCAGTAGGAAGTGTAATTCTAACTCATGGGCATATGGATCATGATGGAAACACCAAAGAACTTCTAGCAAAATCAGGTGCAGACTTATACGCACATGAGGTCTACGGGATTCTGAAAAATGTGGATCGATGGCAGATTGAACACGACTGGAGGGGAAGCCACTCTAATTTTCCAGACATGGAAGACCCTGACGTGATCAACAGAGTTGCAGTAAACGAGAAAGAAACTAAGGATTTGAAAGTCACAAATCCTGTTAGCGATGGTAGCACTTTAGGAAATTTTGAATTTTTTTACACTCCGGGCCATTCTCCTGATGAACTTTGTATAAAATTAGACAATGTACTATTCTCAGGGGATCACATTTTACCCAAAATAACACCTCATCCAAGTATGAGCCTTAGCTATGAACCGTTTAAACACGTTTTACCTAAAGCTTATCAAAACAGTAATGAATATTACGGACTACTTACTTACATGAAATCTTTGAAGAAAGCTTCGTACATAGATTCAGTGGATGTGGTTCTCGCCGCTCACCGTACTTTCCGGTATGGGGAATTTAACCTAATAGACCTCACTAGAATTCCAGAAATAATAGATCATCACAAAGAACGGTGTATGGAAATCTTAAACCTTATCAATTTAGGTATCCGGGACTTGACGGAATTAACGCATAAAACTTTTACTAATAGAGTCTTAGAAGGTAACCAATTTTATTCAGCATTCACTGAAAACATAAGCCACCTGGAATTGCTGGAAGAAGCTGGAGACATAGTCTTTGAGGGCGGCAAATTCCTTGATGTATCGCCGACAGGATCTACTAATTTCAGTAACCTAATCGATAACAGTTAGGGCAACTAAAAATCACTTATAAACACCTAATTAAAGTTAAACCACTGGGGTTTTTGCAGTGAATTGTTGACCAGATTTAGTGTTTAGCGATTACAAGAGTAAACTCTAGAAGTCAAGAATCCTAATCAGTGTCCTGATTAAACCATGATTTCGTCTGCTTTGCAGTTCCTCTGTAATCCATTACTCGAGATCTTACGAGCCAAGACAACCTCGAAAAAAGAACAGATACAGCCACTCCTATTCCAAATCCAACAGGAATCGAGAAGAAAGACAATCCAGCCCAGAACACCCACACTCTGTCCCATTGGATCTCTGACCCATAAGGCTGATCAAGATTGGGAGCAGCATTCCATGCAAACCATTCATAAATGTTGTCGCATACTATGTAGGTCAAGATTGCTGCAAGAATCAGACCGACAGCTATATGGATATATTTCTCTTTAAAATTCAATTTATTATTCCATGTTCCGATTTTTATCCAGTATATCAGATATGCATACCTGAGCAAGGGTGTCATTCCAAATCAGAATATTGTCTCCGATGATATCGAATAAAACCTCATATATCTGTTGTCTTAAGTCAAGATTCAGATACATTCCCTGAACTTTGTCAGTGTTATGTAAACCCTCAGGTGAGTTTTGTATGGTATTCCCAGTAAATTGACCCTTGACAGCCATTTCTAGTACATATAACCTAGCCTTCATATCTCATTGGAGGAAGACTATGATAGTTTCCCGTGTATTAGGCGTTAGAGCGCTTATAAGTGTGGCCATACTGTCAGTATTGGCCTTCGGGATCCTCGCCTGTGGCGGTGGTTCCGATACATCTGGTACCAGTGAATCTAGTGCTCCTGCAGCAGCTGCTCCCACAGCAGCACCAGCAGCAGCAGTGGCTAGTGAAGCATCTGGTTCATCAGACGAAAGAGTTACCGTTTTGGTAGCTGACTTGGAGGAGGAACGAGTGTTCCCACCATTAGCTGGAGGTCCTGACGTAAAATACTTAAGAGTATTTATGGATGACATGTTCTCCACTATGGGTGGTGGTAATCTAGTTCCAGGCATCATCGGAGCTTGGGAAATGTCGGAAGACGGCACAACCTGGGTCATTGATGTAAACACTGGTAAAGGAATCACGTTCCATAACGGCGACGACCTAACAGTTGACGACGTAATGCTGAGCTTACAGCAGGAACGAGACCCTGAATTGGCTACTGCTTGGGCAGAAGCTGGATGTATGAACGTTACTGAAACTGCATACATCAAATATACCAAGTCCTTGGATCTAGGTCCTGGTGACAACCAGATAACCTACGCTCAGAACAGAGTTGCTATAAACTTCCCGTTTAACTTCTCTCAGAGCAACCAAGACGAAAAAGGTATGTTGTTACCTGCTAAATTTGTACGAAGCATGTGGGACGAAGCTAAAGGCGGCGGAAACAATATGGACTGCTTCACAGAATTCGAAGAGAATCCTGTAGGATCTGGTCCTTTCAAACTCACCGACTATGAGTTAGGTGTCAAATATGAATTTGACCGAAATGATGATTACTGGTTCACCGAGGCTAATGGCTTCGCTGAAGACAGAATCCCTCACGTTGGTGGAATCGACATGGAAATCATTCTTGAACCTTCCACTCGATTAGCAGCTCTTCAATCCGGAGAAGCTGACCTCATTGAGGCTAACATGAACTTAGTCCCAACATTAGAAAGTCAATCCGACATGAGTGTCTTCTGGCAAGAAGAGAACTCTATGCTCTGGATGATCTACATCGACTGCTGGGAAGAAGACATGTGGTGCTTCCAGAAAGATGCTAGACAAGCATTACAATATGGTACCGACACCCGTACTATCCAAGAAGCTTTGTACGGTAAAGGTGCTACCCACGAAGGTCATGGTTGGGCTACATCCAATGCTTTGGGTTACAGCTCAGACCTAGACGGATTCCCATATGACCCAGCAAAAGCTGCAGAACTCTGGGCCTCTGCTGGATTAGATGACTCCTTA
>Ga0114933_10004266_pt1 | contig 13478 bp, 12 predicted proteins | sample 4SBtaG_FD_89691 | JGI IMG/M metagenome (GOLD analysis project Ga0114933, IMG submission 89691) | Deep subsurface microbial communities from Kolumbo volcano to uncover new lineages of life (NeLLi) - 4SBTROV12_W25 metaG | ecosystem: Environmental > Aquatic > Marine > Volcanic | place: Kolumbo...
GCGGCTCAAAAATAACTGAATGACAGTACTTGAGAAAAAAGATATTTTTAAAGAATTTGGTAAAAACATCAAAGATACCGGTTCTGCTGAAAGTCAAGTTGCACTTTTCTCGAAAAGAATAGAGCATCTTTCTAATCATCTTAAAAGTAATGCAAAGGATTTCAATACAGAGAAATCGCTTGTTAAAATGGTTGGTAAAAGAAGAAACTTACTTGAGTACTTAAAGAAAACAGATATTGAAAGATACCGTGATATAATTAAAAAACTTGGTATCAGAAAGTAAAATTTAGTTTGGTTGTCTACATTTTCACACAACAATTAATTTAAACCTAAACTAAATTATGAATCCAAAACCTTTAACTCAAATTATAAAATTATCAGATGGTAGAGAAATTTCTATTGAAACTGGTAAACTTGCAAAGCAAGCTCATGGATCAGTAGTAATTAGAATGGGAGATTGTATGCTCTTGTCTACTGTTGTTTCAAGCTATGGTGCTTCATCTCTAGATTTTTTACCTCTAACTGTTGACTACAGAGAAAAATTTGCTTCAGCTGGAAGATTTCCTGGTGGATTTTTTAAAAGAGAAGCTAGACCTAGTAGTGAAGAAATACTTACTATGAGGATAGTAGATAGAGTTCTACGTCCATTATTTCCTAAGGATTACCATTCAGAAACTCAAGTTATGATTCAACTTATGTCCAATGATGAGAATGTAATGCCTGATGCTCTTGTTGGTTTAGCTGCCTCAGCAGCAATATCATTATCTGATATTCCATTTGATGGTCCAATATCTGAGGTTAGAGTTGCAAGAATTGAGGGAGAATTTGTGATAAATCCATCTAGGAGTCAATTAGAAGAATCCGATATTGATATTATGGTTGGAGCTACCGAGGACTCTGTTGTTATGGTTGAGGGAGAATTTGATGAAATCTCTGAGGAAGAAATGACTGATGCAATAAGATATGCTCATGATGAAATCAAAAGACAAATTGTTGCACAAAAAAAACTTATAAAACAAGCTGGTATTAGTTCAGAAAAGAGAGAATACGATGAAGCAGAAGAAGATCAAGATTTTGAAACTGAAATCTTAGATAAAATTTATCAAAAATCTTATGATATTGCTAAAAAGGGACTTTCAAAAAATGAAAGAAGTGAATCTTTTAGTTCATTAAAAGAAGAATTGATAGATTCATATGATGATGAGACTATTGAAGAAAAGAAAGACTTGATTGTGAAATACTTTAACAAAGCACAGAAAAAAGCTATTAGAGATCTAGTTCTAAATGAAGGTACTAGGCTAGATGGAAGAAAAACAGAAGATATAAGAGATATTTGGACAGAAGTTGGATATCTACCTTCTACTCATGGATCTGCAGTTTTTACAAGAGGTGAGACTCAGTCTCTTGCATCTCTAACATTAGGAACAAGTAGAGAAGTAAACGTAATTGATATGCCTACAAATCAGTCAGAAGAAAGCTTCTATTTACATTATAACTTTCCCCCTTTTTCAACAGGAGAAGCTAGACCTCTTAGAGGAACATCTAGAAGAGAAATTGGCCATGGAATGTTGGCACAACGTGCCCTTAAAAAGGTAATGCCAGATGATTGTCCGTACACAGTTAGAATTGTATCTGAAATTTTAGAATCTAATGGATCATCTTCAATGGCATCTGTTTGTGCAGGATCACTTGCTCTGATGGATGCAGGTATAAATATTAAAAGTAATGTTTCTGGTATAGCCATGGGACTTATTAGTGAAGGTGATAAATATGCTGTACTTTCAGACATTCTTGGAGATGAAGATCACCTTGGAGATATGGACTTTAAAGTTACAGGAACTAGAGAGGGTATAACTGCATGTCAAATGGATATTAAAATCAAGGGATTGAAATATGAAATTCTTGTAGAAGCATTAAATCAAGCAAAAAAGGGTAGACTTCATATTCTTGATAAACTTGACAGTTCACTTGATAAACCAAACGAAACTGTAAAACCTCACGCACCGAAAATGGTTACTATGGAAATAGCTAAGGACTTTATTGGTATGGTTATTGGGCCAGGTGGTAAAAACATACAAGAACTTCAAAAGGAGTCTGATACAACAATTGTAATTAACGAAAAAGATGAAGTTGGTGTAATTGAAATACTTGGTGTTGATCAGGAAAAAATTGATAACGCTATTGAAAGAATTAGAAATTTAGTTTTTGAGCCAGTAATAGATGAAGTATACAAAGTAAACGTTGTTAAAATACTTGACTTTGGAGCAGTTGTTGAGTTTGTTCCAGGTAAAGAAGCTCTGCTACATGTTTCAGAAATAGCATGGGAAAGAGTTGAAAAAGTAACTGATTATATAAATCTAGGTGATCAAATTGAGGTTAAATACCTGGGGATTGACAAAAGAACTAGAAAACAAAAAATTTCAAGAAAAGTTTTATTAGAAAAAAAATAATTTTTTTTCACTTTGGAACAATTTTTGTGGCATTTATTAGTCTATGAGACAATTAAAAATAACAAAACAGGTAACTAATAGGGAGACAGCGTCTCTTGATAAATATCTTCAAGAAATTGGTAAAGTTGACTTAATTACTGCAGAGGAAGAGGTTGAGTTAGCTCAGCGAATTAAAAAAGGCGATCAATTTGCTCTTGAAAAATTAACAAAAGCTAACCTAAGATTTGTTGTCTCTGTTGCTAAACAATATCAAAATCAAGGCCTGACATTACCTGACCTTATTAATGAGGGTAACCTTGGCTTAATTAAAGCAGCTCAAAGATTTGATGAAACAAGAGGTTTTAAATTTATTTCTTACGCAGTCTGGTGGATTAGACAGTCTATTCTTCAAGCTTTAGCAGAACAATCTAGGATTGTAAGACTACCGCTTAATAAAATTGGCTCAATAAATAAAATTAATAAGACATATGCATTTCTAGAACAAGCTCATGAACGTGCACCATCTGCAGAAGAAATAGCAAAAGAGCTAGATATGACTGTAAATGATGTTAAAGAGTCACTTAAAAACTCTGGTAGGCATGTTTCAATGGATGCTCCTCTAGTTGAAGGTGAAGATTCAAATTTATATGATGTCCTTAATAGTGGTGAGTCCCCAAATCCTGATAGACAACTTTTACATGAATCTCTGAGGACTGAAATTGAAAGAGCCCTTGACACTCTTACACCTCGTGAAGCAGATGTTGTAAGACTTTATTTTGGCCTTGGAAATCAGCACGCAATGACTCTTGAGGAAATAGGTGAAACTTTTGATCTGACTAGGGAAAGAGTTAGACAGATTAAGGAAAAGGCTATAAGAAGATTGAAGCATACCTCAAGGAGCAAAATACTTAAAACATATCTCGGCTAAACTTTTAGCTGTTAATGTTTATATCTTTTCAAGCTTATTTTAATTAGATAATTATATAAATTTTACCTTAAATAAAAATTATTATGTCTACAAAAATAGCTCCTTCTATTCTAGCTGCAGATTTTGGTAATCTTTCCAAGGATTGCGAAATAATCGATAAAAGTAATGCAGATTGGTTCCATCTTGATGTAATGGATGGCTTATTTGTTCCAAATATTTCATTTGGTATGCCAATAGTAAGCTCAATTAGGAAAATGACAAAAAAGCCTTTAGATGTTCATTTAATGATCATTGAACCTGAAAGATACATCGATAAATTTATTGAGATTGGCTCTGACATATTGACTGTTCATATTGAAGCAACCTCAGAGATGGATGAAATCCTAGATAAAATGAAAGACTCTTCAATTAAGTCAGGAATTGCAATTAATCCCGACACTCCAATTAATAAATTAGAGGATTACATTAACAAGGTTGACTTGGTATGTCTGATGGGAGTTCATGCAGGTTTTGGAGGACAGAAATTTATTGAAAAAACATTTGATAGACTAATTGAGCTTAAAAGTCTAATCGATTCAAGAGACTCGTCTGCTGTAATTGAGATAGATGGAGGTGTAGACAATACAAACAGCAAAAAACTTAAATCTTTAGGAGCTGATATCCTAGTTGCTGGAAGTTATATATTTAAATCTTCCGATATAAACAATGCAATTGATTCATTGAAGTAAAGAATTAAAATATTATTTTGCACATCTAGGTATGAGACTTCATTTAATTTTTAAAATATTTTTTTTATTAACTGTAATGATTGGTTGCACATCAAATACAAATTATAATGATGAGGATTTAAATATTGATAGAGATAATCTTAGTAATACTTTGGTAGTAGAGGATAATCTTAATACTCCACGTGAAAGCCCATACAGTTTTATAGCTCTCGGAGATAGTTATACAATTGGGGAGGGAGTAAATGAGGATGAAAGGTGGCCTAATCAATTTGTTGATGTTGCTTATGAGAATGGTGTCGATTTTGATCAACCTATGATAATTGCAGAAACGGGATGGAAAACATATGACTTACTTAATGCAATAAACCAAACAAACTTTACTAAAAAATATGATTATATCTCACTTTTAATTGGAGTTAACAACCAATTTAATTCTAGACCAATAGATGAATTTGAGGAAGACCTGAATAAGTTGATGGATGAGATGAGAAGAATAAAGAAAAATGATAGAAGTATAATTATAATTTCTATTCCAGATTGGGGTTATTCACCTTTCGGAGAATCTAGTGACATGAGTGATATATCAGAACAAATTAATCTATTTAATAGTAGTTTAAGAAAATTTGCAACTACCAATGGTTTAAAATATGTTGATGTTACTGAGATCTCAAGAAGAGGGATTAATGAACCTGATCTTATTACTAACGATAATTTACATCCCAGTGGAATAATGTATTTAGAATGGGCTAAGAAAATTTATAATATTTGGATAGATTAAAAGAAATAGCAAAAAATCTTGACTCTAAAGATGAACTATCAATATTTAGGAACAAGTTTATATTACCCAAAGACCAAGTATATCTTGATGGGAATTCACTTGGAGTATTAGCTAAGGATGTAGTAGATAATGTTAACCATACTATTAAAGAGGAGTGGGGAAACAATCTAATCACTAGCTGGAATAAGAGTTGGATAAAGCTTCCTAGAATTATTTCTAAAAAAATAGCTGCTATAATCAAATCTAATGAGGATGAGGTGTATGTTGGTAGTTCTACCTCAATAAATCTTTTTAAGCTTTTAAAGAGCATCTTAGAGTCAAATAGAGATATAAAAAATATTACAACTGACAATCTAAACTTTCCTTCTGACAAATATATTTGTGAAGTAATTGCAAAAGACTTTAAAATTGACTTTAAATTTCTAGATTATGGTAATGATTTGAAGCCAGATATTGAAAAACTAAAAGAATATATATCAGAAAGAAAAGGGATAGTAGTTTTATCTCATGTATCATTCAAAAGTTCATTTAGGTATTCCGTTGAAGATATAAGTAAATTCTGTAAGGATAATAATATCATTGTTATATGGGATTTAAGTCATTCTGTTGGTGCAATTGATATTGACATGAGATCAAATGGGATAGACTATGCTATAGGGTGTACATACAAATATTTAAATGGAGGTCCTGGTTCTCCAGCATTTATTTACGTTAGAGAATCCAAACTTAGAAAGTTGAAATCACCCATTAAGGGATGGTTTAGCCATAACAAACCTTTTGAATATTCAAATGAATATATTGAGTCTAATTCCATAGAGAAATTTTCAAATGGAACACCCCATATACTTTCTTTATCAACACTCAAAAGTTCTCTAGATATTACAATTGAAGCAACTACAGAAAAATTAGGTATTAAATCAGCGGATCTGTTTGATTTTTTCCTACTGATATATAATGATGAATTAAAAAAGTTAGATTTTGATCTACTATCACCATTAGAAAAAGATAAAAGAGGTTCCCATATTTCAATAATTCATAAAGAAGCATGGAGAATATCAAAATGTCTAATTGACCCAGTTGACAAAGAGGCATTAAGAATTATCGTTGACTTTAGACCTAAGAATATAATTCGAATAGCGTTAACTCCATTATATACATCCTTTGAAGACATATATCTTGTCTGTGAAAGAATCATTAAAATAATTCGAGAGAGAGAATATAGCCAAAAGGATAACTCAATGGATGGAGTAACATAAAGCTTGAATTAATTTAACCAATTAATTTTTTCTTAACAATTTCTGCAATAACTCTACCCTCAGCTTGTCCAGAGACTCTTTCATTTACTTTAGAAATTACTTTACCCATATCTTTCATTGATTCGGCTCCAACTTCTTCAATAACTTTATCAATTATTTCTGATAATTCAGATTCACTTAACGGAGTTGGTAAAAATTCAGAAATTATATTTGCCTGAGATACTTCTACATCTGCTAATTCCTTTCTATTTTGTTCTAAGTAAATTTTTGCACTATCATTCCTTTGCTTTACCATTTTTTGTAAAATTTTAAGAACGACTGACTCTTCAATCTGATCTTTTGATCCAGATTTAGTTTTTTCGATAAGTATTGCAGACTTTATTGCTCGAAGAGAATCGAGTCTAAGACTATTTTTTTCTTTCATTGAGTCCTTTATAGACTCGTTAATTTTTTCTTCTATTTTCATAAATTAATCAACGTTATCGTGAAGATATGTATTTACATCAGGAAATTCCAGCTTATTTTCCTCATTTAAAACAGTTTTTGAATAAATATCCTCAGCATTAGGTTTTGAATTGTCAATTTCAATTCCCATTCTCTTATATGCAGGTATTTTCTCTAAATCCTCTATCGATGAACTATTATTTTTAAATATGTAATTATATCTTTTTAAGTTTTGTTTTCTAATAACATTTTCATTACTATCATCAGAGGTTATAGGCTGTTCAAATATATTATGGTTTTCTTCAATTCTATCTATGTCAATATTATCTGAGTCGTTCAATTTTTCATCTACATTATCATTTTCTACAATCTCTAATTCATTCTCAATATCTTGATTAAGATCTAATTTTATATACTCGATATTTGATTCACTAGTATTAAAACTATCTGATGATAAATCTGTTTCAATTGCTTCATGATTCTCATCATTAGGATTAACATTTAAAGTGAGCTCCTCACTTTTATTATCTTCAAAATTATCATTTGAGAAAAGGCCAAATGAAATTTCAGATGTCTCTCCATTTATCTCAAGAGATTGTTCTTTATCTGGAATTACATATTCAATATCATTTAATTCAATGTCACTTATATTTGTGTCATCAGTATCTATTATATCAAGATCTGGGTCTAAAACTTCATAACTTATATCAATATTTCTTAAAATTTCATTTATTTCACTGTCAATCTTCTTTTGATTAGAATCTTTATCTAATATTTCATGATTTTTATTTATTTCATTTTTCTCTTCAGATACAGTTATTTTTTCCTCTAATATTTTTTGTTCAAAAGGGTGATCTTGATCTAAAGAATAAATTACTCTTTTTGTTTCTGAACTAACTAGACTGTTTTGTTTGTCATCCCCAAATCCGGTTGCAATCACTGTAACAGAGATTTTATTTCCTAAGTCAAGATCTTCACCTACTCCCATAATTATGTTTGCACTATTACCTGTTTCATTTTGAATATATTCATTAATTTCTCCAATTTCATCTATGGTGATTTCTTCAGCTCCAGAAACAATTAATAATAGCACATTCTTACTTCCTTCAATTTTATTATCATTTAGAAGAGGGGAGTCTAATGCCCTCATAACTGCTTCATTAGCTCTATTAGATCCACTAGCAGTTGAAGACCCCATTATGGCTGTTCCACTATTTGATAACACAGTTTTTGCATCTTTTAAATCTATATTTTGTGTATAGTGGTGTGTAATTACTTGTGCAACACCCTTTGCCGCAGTTGCCAAAACTTCATCAGCCTTGGAGAATCCTTCTTTGAAACCAAGATTTCCATAGACCTCTCTTAATTTATTATTATTAATAATAATTAATGAATCAACTGATCTTTTTAGTTTTTCAAGACCCTTGACAGCTTGTGATTCTCTATTTTTTACCTCAAAACTAAATGGAATTGTTACGATACCAACAGTTAGAATGTCAAATTCTTTAGCCATCTCTGCAATAATAGGTGCAGCACCAGTTCCTGTTCCACCTCCCATACCAGCAGTAATAAATAACATTTTAGTTTGAGTCTCTAGTAAATTTTTTAACTCTTCATAACTCTCTAATGCTGCTAACTTTCCAATTTCAGGATTTGCTCCTGCGCCTAGTCCTTCCGTTAGATTCGCTCCAAGTTGTATCTTATTTGGTACAGGACTTTCTTCTAAAGCTTGGGAGTCAGTATTACAAACAACGAAGTCAACCCCTTTTATTCCCTGTTTATACATATAATTTACAGCATTACTTCCACCCCCTCCTATTCCCATAACCTTCATTACATTACTTCTATTTTTTGGTAAATCGAAACTAAAGTTTGTATCTATTTCTGTTTTCATTTTTTGAATTTTATATTAATTATCAATTGTATCTACGTTATCTATAAATTTTTTAAATCCTTCTCCCCATTTGGTAAGAATAGTCTTTCTTTCATGGTTTACTAAATCCTTTTCAGATGTATTCATGTTGTTTATCTTTTGATCTGAATCTTTGTCTATTGCCTTCATTAATAATCCTACAGCTGTTGAATATATAGGATTATAATCATTTGAATCTCCAGCTAAATGCTCACCTGGAAAACCAATCCTTGTATCCATTCCAGTAACATATTCTGTAAGTTGTTTTAAATGTCTCAATTGACTTCCACCTCCAGTTAATACAATACCAGCGATGAGTTTCTTTTTAGAATCCTCATGACCATAATTCTTAATTTCTAAGTAAGCTTGCTCAATAATTTCTACAATTCTTGCATTAATAATTTTGGATAGTGTTTTTAAAGAAATCTCTTTAGGGTCTCTACCTCTTAGTCCAGGTATTGAGACTATGTTAGAGTCTTTATTTTCTCCTGGCCAAGCTGAACCAAATTTAATTTTTAATTGTTCTGCTTGATTGCCAATAATTGAACATCCTTCTTTAATATCCTCTGTAATTACATTTCCTCCAAATGGGATAACAGCAGTATGTTTTATAATCCCATCTTTAAAAATAGCTACATCAGTAGTTCCTCCACCAATATCAATTAATGCAACTCCAGCTTCTTTTTCTTCTTCGGAGAGAACAGCATCAGATGATGCTAATGGTTCAAGAGTAATATCTCCCATTTGTAATCCAGAGCTTTTTATACATTTTCCAATATTCCTTATAGATGAAACTTGACCTACTACTATATGAAAATTAGCTTCAAGCCTGCTTCCATACATACCTATAGGCTCTTTTATTTCAGATTGACCATCAACTTTAAAATCCTGAGGTAAAACATGGATAATTTCCTCACCCGGAAGCATCACAAGCTTATAAACTTGGTCAATTAATTTATCAATATCATCTTCATTTATAACCTCATCAGGATTTTCTCTAGTTATATAATCACTATGTTGAAGACTTCTAATATGCTGTCCTGCTATCCCAACTGCAACCTCTAAAATTTCAATATTAGATTTATTTTGGGCCTCATCAACTGCTATCTTAATTGACTGTATAGTTTGGGTAATATTGTTTACAACTCCTCTATGAACTCCTAGACTTTGAGATTTACCAACACCAAGAACTTTAACTTTATTAAACTGATTTTTTTCACCAACCATAGCAACAATCTTTGTAGTTCCAATATCTAATCCAACTGAATATTTTTTATCCATAATATTATTTTTTAATTGCTACTAAACGATCATTGTATAGTAGATCAAGTTGCTTATATTTTATTTGATTTATATTTTTTAATTGATATGCATAAAAACCTTTTAACATTTTTAACTTATCAATTATTTTAGTTTGATTTCCTAGGTTTACGTCCAATTCCAAATTTTTTATTCTTACATATAAATGATCATTCTTATACCAGATTTCTTTTAATTTATTTTCAAAGAACTTATCTTTTTTAAAAGCTGAAATAACATTTATTATTTTTAAAATTTGTTGTTCAGATATATTTCCATTAATCGAAGGAAGGGAATCATTTTTAGATTGCTCTTTTTCAAAAACTTTACCATTGATGTCAATAAGACTATTTAAATCTTTTAAATACGCAATAGGAGTTCTGTCAATTAATTTTATTTCAAGTTCATTTTTATCGTTAAAATAAATATCAATATTCTCAATTGATTTTATCTCCTTTAATTTTGTCTCAACTTTTACAAACTCAATATCCTTGATCAAGTTTTGAAACTGTTTTTCACTTATTAAACTTTTGACAATTTCTTTATTGTCAATAAATCCATTAGATATATATAATATATTATTAGTCTTTAAATCATAACTTTTTTCAGAATAGTTAAATAAACTAATTAATCCCATGAAAATAAGTGATGATAATAACCCTAACATTATAATTAATCTATGCATTTTGAAATATTTCTTTATTAAGATTCTCTGATATATTACCGGCACCAAGAATAGAAATAATCTCTATTTTAGTTTTAAGCACTAAATCATCAATTGATTTGCTATCTATTATTTCCTTCTTTGAACAATTAATTTTTTCTAATAAAATCTGTGAACTAACTCCAATTATAGGCTTTTCTCTAGCAGCATAAATATCTAAAAGATATACCTCATCAAATTTTGATAAAACAATTGCAAATTCATCCATAAAGTCTCTTGTTCTAGAAAAAAGATGAGGTTGAAACACAACTGCTGTTGATTTATTCTTAAAATTAGTTTGAATGGTATTAAGAACTGATTCAATTTCAGTTGGATGATGGGCGTAGTCATCAATAACAACTTTATTGTCTAGTTTATAGATATCCATTCTTCTTTCAATTCCGTTAAAAGTTGAAAGAAATGGCAATAATTTTTGAATATCAATTTCCTGTATTTGATCAATTATTGATAGTGCCGCTAATGTATTCTTAAGATTATGAAGACCTATAATGTTTGCAGAAATATCAGAGTAAAAATTATTAGGAGTTTTAAGATCAAATCTAATTCCATTCTCTAAAATCTTAATATTGTTTGCATGATAATCTGAATCACTCTTTATTGAAAAAGAAAAATCCTTATCAATATCTATTTCAGCATCTGTAATTAATACATCTTTTACATTATTTGCAAATGACTTAAAACTTTTAGTTAAAGATTTAAAGTCTCCATAAACATCAAGATGATCATTTTCAATTGAAGTAATAGCAGCGTAATTAGGATTAAGACTTAAGAATGATCTATCATATTCATCTGCCTCTACAATTATGTAATCATTACCTGTATTAATATAGTTTGAATCAAAGCATTTCATAATCCCCCCAATAAAAGCTTTAAAGTGCATTCCTGATGAATAGAATAAGTGGCTAATTATTGCAGTAGTTGTTGTTTTTCCATGAGTTCCAGCTACAGCAATACATTTAGATTGTTTTGATATTTCACCAAGAATCTCAGATCTTTTATATATTTGATTATTTCCATTCGATCTATAATATTTTAAAAATATATTATCATCTGAGATAGCTGGAGTATAGATTACAATTACATCCTCCCTTTTCATGTAATCTGGAATACTTTTAAGGCTCAAATTATTAATTACCTCTATACCATTTTTTTCAAGAATTTTAACTGATTTGTTTCTTGATACATCATAACCAAGAATAGTATTTCCTTTTTCATTTAAGTATTGAGCAATTGAAGACATCCCAATACCACCAATTCCAATAAAAAAATACTTTTTATTAGTCATTTTTTAGATGTTTTTTTATTAAGTCCACTATATCATATGATGCATTTGGCATAGCTATTTGCGACATATTATATGATAGTTCATCCCTTAAATTCTCATCATTTAAGAGAAGGTCAAGCTTATTTTTAAATATCAAGTCAAGATCTTTCTCCTCAATACATATACATGCATCTTTTTCTTCAATACTCTTCGCATTTTTTAGTTGATGATCTTCAGCAACATTTGGAGATGGTATTAAGATAGAGGGTTTTGAAACTATTGCTAATTCTGAGAGTGTTAAGGCTCCACTTCGGGCTATTATTATATCTGATGTAAAATAAATTGAGTCGATATCATCAAAAAAGTCTGTGACAAATATCTTGTCAGAATTATAACTTTTATAGTCATTGTAATAACTCTTTCCACATTGCCATATGATGAAAATATTCTTAGAAATTAAGAATTCTATATTTTCTTTAATTGTTTTGTTTATTTTATCTGAACCTAAACTTCCTCCTAAAACAGCTATTACTGTCATACTATCTTTAATATTTAGTTTTTTCCTTTGATTAACTAAATTTTTATTTGATCTAATTGATTCCCTAATTGGATTCCCAGTTTTGTATATTTTTTTTGAAGGAAAATATTTTTCCATCTTATCATAAGCAACAGATATGTAATTAGCGTATTTAGATAAGAGTCTATTAGATATTCCCGGGAATGAATTCTGTTCTTGAATTAATGTTGGGATTCTAAATATTGAAGATATAAAGACAATAGGAAAGCTTGCAAATCCTCCTGTCCCTACTACAAAGGTTGGTCTAAAACTTAAAATTATGATAATAGACTGAACAAAACTAATTATAAGTTTGAAAGGAAGTAAAATATTCTTTAAAGAGAATGACCTTTGTAATCCACTAATTAAAAGTCCATGAATTTTATATCCATATTTTGGAACAATATTCATTTCCATTTTACCCTTAGCTCCAATAAACTTTATTTTAGGATTATCAAAAGATTTGTTTATTTCGTTTGCAATAGATAATGCAGGGTAAATATGACCACCTGTTCCTCCCCCTGATATTATAAATCTATTACTTCTCATTTTTTATTTTTGATTGAAGAGCTTACACTAAGAATCATACCCAATGATATACAAGTCATCCAAGCAGAGGATCCACCGCTACTTATTAATGGTAAATTCTGTCCAGTTACAGGAATTATCTGTGTTGCTACTGAAATATTAGTAAATGCTTGAATTATTATAAAAATTCCTAAACCAGAAACTAATATTTTTCCAAACTTATCCTCTGCCTTATGAGTAATAACTAGAATTCTAAAAAACATTAATATATATAGTATAATTATCAATGATCCACCAGCTATACCATATTCCTCTACAATTATTGCAAAAATGAAATCAGAATTACTCTGGGGTAAATGATTTTTCATTATACTTTTTCCAGCTCCAACTCCAATTAAACCTCCATTATTTATAGCTATTTTAGCTCTTTGAATTTGATAGCTTGCATCTAAATTATCATTTGAATTAAAGTTCTCAATTCTACTAATCCACGTATCTATTCTATTTGGAAATTGATCCGGATATGTCTTTACTAGAAAGAAAAAAATTGATGAGAAAACCACCAAAATCAAAAACATTTTTAATAAATGAGTTATTGGAAATCCTGAAATAAAAAGTATTAAAACAAGTGA
>Ga0114933_10004269_pt1 | contig 13474 bp, 10 predicted proteins | sample 4SBtaG_FD_89691 | JGI IMG/M metagenome (GOLD analysis project Ga0114933, IMG submission 89691) | Deep subsurface microbial communities from Kolumbo volcano to uncover new lineages of life (NeLLi) - 4SBTROV12_W25 metaG | ecosystem: Environmental > Aquatic > Marine > Volcanic | place: Kolumbo...
CATGTGAAGTGAATGATCTAATAGTGGTTTTGGATTGTTATAATTTAAAACCCAAACTTTACCTTCATAATCGATTTTTTGCAATTCGAAATAATTCTAAATTATCTCATATAACAATTATTCTGTTGGTTATTTTAGTTGGCTATATTATATTCACTATCAAGTATTATCATGGAATCCAAAACCTACCAAGTAATTTCAGAGTTTGATGAGCAAAAAGACTATGGATTCTCTATCCGACCTAGACACAAAAAATGCCTCACACTATTACAGAATAATCAAACTCTAACTCCTAAAGATTTTCTTAACAAACATCTTGATGATATAGGAAAAAAAGAAACTCCTCTCAAGCAAAAAAAGGACATCTTTTATCAAGCAATGTCTATTGGCAAAAAGATAGGAGTAATTTCAGACTATTCTCAATACCCCATTCAATTCAGAGATTTTACTAGTCTTGAGACAGTTCATTATTTCACAGAACAGTTACGTCAAGATAAGAGAAAAAATACAAAATGGGATGTCAACAATCTCAGTCCTACTCAGAAATCATATCTCTATGCCTTGTGGAATTTTAGCAACTGGTTGCATGGAAAAGAGTTTGAATCTAATGCTTTGATTCAAACTGATCTTAATGAATTCAAGAAAATAAAATCAAAAACTACTCTTGAAGGATTGGAGCATTTTTTTACCTTGTATACTGATTCTCATGGCTCTGAGTCAGATTTTATCAAAATGGTAAAGCGATATCTCTATGACAAAGAAAAACACGGTCACAAAAAAGCCAACACTATACGGATAATTCGCTGTGCTATTGAAGGATATTTTGAGAAAAATGACAGCCCAATAATTTTCAAGTTTGATGAAAAGGCACGATACAATACCACTACCTCAGAAGAAGAGGAACCACAAATGTCTCTTGAGGATGTCATGAAAATGCTTACCATTGGACGTCCTACGATTACACAAAAGGCTGTAATTTTATGCAAATTTCATAGAGGCCTTGACACATCTACTTTTGTTGATAGATTCAATTTCCAGGTCTTTGAACAACTAGTAGAATATTTTGGAACAGACCAACATCCTAAATGGGATTTATCCTTGTGTCCTGTTCCAATTAAATTGACCAGAATTAAAACTGATTATACTCACATTGGTTTTCTAGATGTTGATGCAGTAAAATCAATACAAGATTATCTTGATTTTAAATTCAAAAAATTAGGAAAAATAATGCATGTTGGAGAACCGTTATTTTTAAACTCACAAAATCTTCCAATTTCTGATTATTGGATTCGTCAATCCTTTAAGAGATTGGCAAATACTTCTGGAATTCAGCAGAAACTAAAACGTGATGGAATTATTCCAAAATATCAAAAAGATTCTCATGAATTACGTGATTTGTTAAAATCTACTTTAATTGATTGTGGGACTAGATTTGATATTGCAGATCAAGTTATTGGACACAAACCAAAAGATAGTTATGAAAAACAATCTCTACTTTATCCTGAATCTGTACGAGAAGAATATTCAAAGGCTTCATCTAAAATCAATATTTTTTCAAATCTGTCTTCAAATTTACAAAAAACTGCAAATGTTCAACAGTTACAAAATCAGGTAATGTCTCTACAAGAAGAAGTAAAGAGATTGGTCCAAAAAGATTTAATTCGTGAACAAATTGTGCCTGTAAATTAGAAAAATACTTGGTTCAAGCCTGACTTGTATTTGGAGTCAAAACATCATTTGATACATCCAGATGTTTTTGTGTATTACAAAGAAAGGTTACACATGAACCCCAAAACTAAATAATTTTATTTTAAACACAACACAGAGTTACTGCGACAATCTCGATTGACACTCATCCAAGAACCCCTTTTCCAAAAATCTTTTCAATGGATTCTACATGTCTTCCTCGAAGTATGTCTTTATGTGCAATGAAAAATTGCTTACATTGTTCTTTAGCATTTGCATAGCCCGTCTTTTCAGCAAAATCAATCATTTCATCAAGTATATCTTTAGTAATTTCTTCAGGAGATTGTTTTATGTATTCCACAACATTATTCATGATATTTTCTGAAGCATCAGATTCAAAACTTCTTCTGAATAATTCTATTACTTTTCCAGTTAATGAATAACCAAAACGATCCTTGTATTCAAAAATGAATCCCATGTATTGTACTGCTCTATCTGAATTAGATTCTATCAAAGAAACCGCAATAGTTATAGCTTCTTTAACTCCAATTGGTTCTGTTCGGTCGTCATATTTTAAATTGAATTTTCTTAATAATGCAAATCCACGATCTTGAGTAGGCTGATCATCATCTTGTATCAAACTAATTGCATAGTTTGAAATTTTTGTTTTGTAAAAAGATCTTGGATTTAATTCCAATGCATGTTCATACATTGAATAACGATTTGGATGATCTACATCTTCAGCTTCTTCAATACAAATTTCACCTAATTTTTGTATTATATCTGAATTATATTCAGAATTCTCTTCTTTTGCTGTTGCCAATAACGTTTGAAATGTAGGTTCATCTCTACTTCTAATCATCTCTTCACATTTAGTTTTCACCAAATCCTCTATAGAATAAGATGTGGTTTTAAGTAAAAATTGCATGATTTCGGGAATATTTGAGCCTAATTCTTGGTATCTTTCAAACAGGGAATTAACTATTGGCTCTTTCTTCAAAAATTCAGCGTAAGAAGTATCCGAAAGAAGGTTCTTTAGCATATTTGCATCTGCTCGTTTTACATAATTTACAAATGCTTCATCTATGCATTCCTCAGGAGAAATTACTTTATCGGATAATTCATTAATTTTAGAATACATTTGAATAATTATTTTTAATATTTCTTCGTTTTGAACTAAATCAGGATTATTAATAATCAAATTACATAGAGATGCAAAAAGATTTTGTTTTTCATAAGAAGATATGTCAAAAGAGTCTATAGGGGTATTTTGAAGATGTTCTAATAATAACGGAGACAAGGCTGTTTTTGAAGTGTTACATGTATCAACAATCTCTTGTATTCTTTCATAATATTTTTCAGTCTCTTCATTAGAAATAGACTCTTTAATATTTTCAAAAATTTCAAAAGATTCTTTGCTCTCAGGCGTTTCATCAAAATTAATTTTTGAAATAATTTTAGATACTGTTTTTGAGGGTTTAGAAATACTATTTTCAGACCAACTATGTTCATTGATACATTTCAAAATCAATTCTTTATTCCCATAACCAAATGCCTGTATTTGTGCAGCAAGGGTGTCATCTACCTTATCCAAAATATCCGTTCGAATGATATCCCCGTTTTTAAAGAATGTCTCAATTAATTCTTCATTCAAGTTTTCCTTGTTAAATGCATCAGCAATTAATTGATCATAAATCGGCTCAGAAAGATGTTGAGGGACACCATCCAAAATTCCGAATAATCCAAGTTGTTCAATATCAAATTTATCTAAATGTTCTAATAATTCAGATGACATGTATTGTCCCAAGGTTCCTAATGCAGTTACCCTATGATCAATATCTGAAATATGAGATATAATATCAATTAATGATAAAGCACAATTTACTAAAACCAATTTTTCAGGATCAGATTCATATTTTTTCATAATATCGTTAATCTTGTTAAGATACTGTTCTTGTTTTTCATCATCAAGTTCTTGGAAAATTTCTACAGCCTTATTATCAAGGGTGATAAATGCATCTTCAAATTCATCTATTCCAGACTCTGCCGCATAAGATTCCTGGTTTAATCTTAAAAATGGTCTTATGTCATTGACTCTGGATGTTCTTGTTGCATTTAGGAATTTTTTCAAACGTTCAACTTCCTCATTTTTAACATGTTGTTTACTAGTTTGTTGATTGCACCAAACATCAAACTCGTTTTTATCATTTAACAAAGTGGGGGTATTTTCTAGTGATTTGTAAAATTCAGGCCATTCATGTCTGATAACTATAATTTTCATCAAAAAATTTGTATTTCCAGTAATGACATCTTTTTGAAGTTTGCCAGCATTTTCTTTAAATTCTGCTAATCGGTATAACGCTACAGCAATATTCAAAAATTGATTAATTTTCCTAGGATTTTCTATTGCCCCTGAAATTAAAATCGGTTTCACAAAGGGATTAAATTTCACACTTCGTTTTTTCATTAATTTGTCTGTGTATGAACTTAAATTTTCTCCAATAAAAGGAGGAATTCTGATTGTAACTTGAAAAAATTTACTTAGAAATTCATTTCCATCTTTGTCCGTGTAATTATTTTTGACATTTTTTAAATGTGTAACAATTGCTTCATCATCACATGCAAGTATATTGATACAATTTTTTTTCACCATGAATGTTTGGATAATCCCTAATAATTCAACAGCAACTGTATCTTCACATCTATCTAAATTATCTATGACTACCACTAATTTCTTTTTTTGTTTTTTAATAATAGTCTCATAAATTTTGTTGAATTGGAATGTGGAAACTGCTCTTGGAATTATCCTCTTTGATGTACTAAAAAATAGCCTTGACAATGGTACTAATACGCCTATTATGGATGCAAATCCGATAACAGATAATGCTGAAACTACATCATCTTTTGCATAATACAATATTGGAATTGTTGAACCAGCTAATATTGCCCAAATCCACCAATAACTTTTGAATAAATTTTTGAATTCAACCGTATCAACATGTTTTACGTTATACAATTCATCTTCTAGTTCTTCTTGTGAATATGGAAATTTTAGTTTAGAATTAATTTCTTCAAGTATGCCTTGTTGCAATGATTTTCCTGAAATTCCCCATGCGTCAACTTCTACATATTGAAAATCTTTTAATTCCTTTTCGCTAGCGATTGCTTCTTCCAACATGTGTGCAATTGATGATTTTCCAACTCCCCATTTTCCATATAATCCAACATTGATTGGAGTTTGTGATTTTAACAAAATATCCTTTAGAACTGAGACATAATGCTTATGTTGAAATTCATCACCTTGCTCCCCGGCTAATGGGTTATCTCTATAGTAGTCAATTCCTGAATCATCTGACTTCTTTTTTGCCACGGTATGAAAATAATACAATTCAATAAAAGACTATTTTTTTATTCATATGATGTTCTTTCTTGTTTGATTTTAAAAATAAAATCGGCAGTAGGAGTATCCGAAAAGAGAGATTCTATCTTAAATTTTAGCACCTTTCCTGCATGTTTTTCACGTTTGAAGCAATAGGCCGTGATTTTTCCAACATTATAGTTCGTCTCAGATCTATCTACTTGTAGTCTACATCCACATTTGATACATTTTGGTTTTTGAAGAATGATGCTGAATTTCTTACCCATGAAATTATGATGTACATCTACTTGAAATAGCCAATGTTTACAGTTTGGTCCCTACCATCCTTGCCACAAAATTTCAAAATCTAGGGTAAAAGATAGGATTTATCGTCTATTGACCATTTTGGTTTATACTTGTATACATCAAATAAATTACTAGAGTCTTCTTTTTCCTGAGGATTTAGAGAATCATCTAATTCTATATCATATTTTGCAAAGAATTTTCTTTTTTCACGGTCATGTACATCTTTAGGAATGAATATCATTTGTTTTGTTTTTGAATAACGAACAAACACGCCTTCATTACTTCTATCAGGATCTTTATCCAAATACTCCTCACAAATTTGGTCTTCAAATTTTATTTCAAGTTTTTGATTATTAATTTCTCTATTCAAATCATGAATGTATGAACTCTCAAATAAAGTTCGATTCAATAAATAACTAAATTCTTTTAGAGGTTTAATCCTACATGCATATGGTTCTAAATGATTATACGCATTAGATAACCTCCATATTTGACCTTCTCTAATTGCTGAATCTCCATGTATTTGTGCTAGTCTTTCATTGTTATTTCTTATTTGTTCTATTATTTCTGAGATATCTCTAGATGTAATTAATAATGGATCTAAATGACTAGTAATTTTTACATGCTTTGAAATGATCCTTTGATGAATATCCTGTTTGTATATTTCATCATACAATTCATCATTTCTTTTCTTCAAGAGATCATATTGCATTTTGTTATTTTTGTTATCAGTTTTTTGTAAAAACTCCTTAATTTTTTCACGTTCTTCTTTTGAAATATTCATGTTAAGATTTTCATCTTGCAATAATGATTCAGACAACATTTGGAAAAATTTGGATAGTGGATTTGCCATATCTTCAATTATCTCTTTTTGATTTTTTAGATTTGGACTATTTTTTAAAAATATTATAGACATTTCAAACAAAAGACGAATTAGTTCTGCAGTTCGAAAGTCATATTGTTGTGCTGCAGCATCCAACAAATGATGCATGCTTTTAGCGTTAATCACATCATAAACTTTGGATTTTTCCAATTTCTGAAAATTTGCCAATGTGTGAAATAGCATTCGGGTTGCTTGCTCCATCTTATCCTCAATTTCATCTGCAGTTTGTGGTTGATTTTTTCCTGCATAGTTTTTTTCTTCTAGAAATTTCCTATGTCTATCTTTTAAGGGATTTTGATATAAATTAAATGGAAAATGCTCTTTTCTACTAGTTTTTCCTGATTTCAATGATTATTTATCAGATAATTCCTTAATTAAATTTTGTACATTATTGTACATATGAGACCAGAAATATCCACAAAAAACTGTGAGGAGGCATACCGTGTTACAGGCTATCCTTACAGTGCTACATTTGACGATGTCCTTGCAAGACTGATTCAACTGATCAGTACCCCCGATAGTTCTAGGTCCAATCATGGGAGTTGATATGATTTGCAAGTAAACCAACCTACTAAAACAAGAGTAAGTAAAAAAGCCAATCATCATAGATGTCGAACTGATAAAACACCGTTAATCAGCAGATGTCCTAAATGCTATCTGTCAAATAATCATCGTTCACGGACATTTAAGACCCCTGAAAATCTGTGGAGACATCTACATCAAATACACGATTTTGATAGAAATGAATACCCTTCAATTCCATTAGTTATTGATGTTTTAGATGAAATCTCATCTGCATTATCACAGAGTATCCCTCTAGATACAATCCCTCTTGCAGTAAAATGGAGAATGATAATACAATGAATGATCCTAAAAAAATAAAACATTTAGGAAAATGTTGTCCAAAACATGGCACCATTTTAGTATTGTATGATGGCTCTCCATTGGAAAATTACTCTGTAGTTCTTTGTTCCAAACATGCCAGTGTTGCTCCATTTAATGAGAATATTCTAAAAGTTACTAATTTGGTGAAAACGAAATGAGGCATCCTAGTATTTGTAAATATTGTGATTCGCCAATCTATTTTAAATTAACAATAAATGGTTGGAAGGCATTTGAAGACTCTACATGTATGTTTATACATCGCTGTTTAAATTTGAAAGGACATTTTCCATTTGGCTAAAAAGAAATACCATTGTTATTCATGTGATAAAGAAAGCCCCCGATGGAAAGATTTCAATGACTGTACCTCAAAAAATCACGAAGTTTTAGAAATATTAAATGATGAAACAAAAGATTCACGTTCAGAATCTAAAAAACTATATGATTTTGCAAATACACTAATTGAAAAATTAGTAATCGATGACAGTAATCAAACTAGGGTATATGCTGTAGTAATAATTAATGACCAACCCCAATGTCTAGATTTGGCATCATCCAAAGCAATTCATTGGTTAAGTTATGAATTACGTAAACTAGATTTGGAACAAATTAGAGGAGATGATTTTTTCAAGAATATCTTACATGCAATAATTTCTGATGCCCAAATGGGCAATTCTTTCAGAGAGAAAATTTACCATAGAATCTGCCAAAAACCTGATGAAATATACTATGATTTAGGCACAAATGATGGATATCTAGTTAGGATTTCAAAGAACAGTGTCAAAACCATTCAATTTGATAAAGCCTGCCCTCTGTTTACAAGACCTCCCTCTTTGCAACCGCAAGTAGTTCCAAAATTCAAAGACAAAAAGGCATTGGAGAAAATCACCGATTTATTATTAATTTTAGACAAAGACAGAATCTTGTTCCAGGTTCATCTGATATCGTTTTTTCTTGAAAACATTCCAGTTCCAATTGCAGTTGCAGATGGAGAATCAGGTAGCATTAAAACCACGTTTACTACATGTATCAAAAGAGTTGTAGATCCTAACGGACCATCTAGAAATTATAATTATGTTAGTTTCCCTGCAAAATCTGATGATTTGGATGCAATATGCTCAAATCGATACATGATGTGTTTTGATAACGTTAGTAGTATTGATCAAACAATGTCTGATAAACTTTGTATTTCAATTACTGGTGGCTCCAGTGCATCAAGGCAATTTTATACAAACAATGAAGAAAATATAATCAATTATAGAAATAAAATAGTACTCAATGGAATTATTCCTAAACTAGATTATCCTGATTTACAAACTAGATTAATAAATTACCAAAGAAAAGATCTTGATTCAGTTCCACGAATTACAGAAAAAGAATTTGAAGAAACATTCCAACAAATTTTACCTGATGTGTTAGGGTTAATTTTTAAAACATTACAAAAAGCGATGAAAATTTATCCAAAGATTACTAAACGAATTAAACCTGTTACTAGAATGGCTGATTTTGAGATATGGGGAGAAGCAATATCTCAATCATTAGGAAATACTGAAAATGTTTTCCATAATGAATATGTAAAAAAATTAGAAGAAGATTTTCTTGGGGCAAAGGATCAGCATATTGTAGCTCAAATAATTGATGAGATGATGCAAAAAACAGATAGCATCAAAGAAACTGTTAACACATTACATAATACCATTAAAGCAATTGCAATTGAGAAAGAAATTCCTATTGAGAACCGATTTGTTCATTTCCCCAAATTGGCAAATCAACTATCAAAAGAACTCAAAGTGATTAGTCCAATACTATCAAAATTAGGATACAAAGTAACTATGAATCAGTATACTTCTAGAGATGGAAAATACCCACGAAATTCAATGATTGTTAGTATTTCAAAGAGAGAAACTCAACAAAATCTAGAGATTTCTATACCTAAAATTGCAAAGAATCACAAATCTCATGGTAAGGGTGGCAAGGATGGTAAGAGTAAATCAAAGAAACAAGGATTGCCTAAAGAATATTTCAAATGTATGATCTGTGATGCAGGACCATTTCACATTTCAGAAAAAAGTCAAAGCAGTGGAAGTATCTTAAATTTTCATAAAAAGGCAAACCATAAAATCAAATATTTGTCTCAAAAAGAAGTCAAAGATTTAGAATTAAAGAAAAATCTATTCCAATTATGAAAAATTGCTATGTTAAATATGATAAATCCTAAAAATGATTATGAGTTTCATTGCTGATGGTGCAACCCTTGTTCTAAAAGTATTTGGAATAGCACTTTTAATTTTTGTTGTATTTTTAATAATTGTTGCATTGATAAACTGGTATGCTTCTAGCCAAGAATTGTTACATAGAAACGCAGAAGTTATTGCAGAAAATATCCCAGTAATTATTGAAAATGTAATTCAATCTTGTTCAGCTGTAGATAATGCCCTGAGTTCACTAAATGAAACCTTGGCTGAAAATATAGATAATGAGATTGCAAGAGATTTGGCTAAAAAATTACTTGATGAAGGAACGTTATCTGAATGCGAATGGCAAGAATTTGTATACCATTTGAGTGAATGGGAGAAAAGAAAACTTAACGTGTATGATCTTGCATGTGATATTTCTAGTTGTGTTAATCAACCATAGCATTGGGTATTTGAAGTAGAATTGCAAATAATTATTGCTTGATTCCTGCATTACCATATTATCCAGAAATGCCAGACTTGGCAAACTGTTGCAAACATTATCCTACAGAACAAATTTCACGAGATTCACCTGAGAATGAACAAGTTGTTGAAAATCATCATATTTTTTGCAAGGTTTTTGGGCATAATTGGAAGTTTACTGAAGACAGATGGAAAAAGAACGCAGATGAATCTACAGATAGTTTAGATTCATTTAGATTTATTTCAATAATTAGACAGTGTAAAATGTGCGGTACAATGGGATGGGAATATTTCCCACATGACCGCTTCAAAGATGGTTTGGAAGAATTTCTTCCAGGATGTGATTAATGTGAGTGATTTTACGCCTAGTTTTAGATCAAAAAAACCTCAAAAATTTATGGATGATGGGTGGCTCAAGACAAACGAACCTCAGGTAATTCTATTTCAAGGAATGAGGGGTGCAGGTAAGGGAGTAGCAGTTGATAAAACTGCTGAGGAATTATACAAAGCAGGAATTTTAATTTTACATCTTTGGGGAGCTAGAAGTTTTGAGAATCTATACTGGGCAATAAACAAAGACTGTAAGAAAAAATATGACACAATCAGAATTATCCTTCAAGGGTTTGGCCAAAAAACACCTCTAAAACAATGGGCATTTCATAATAGAATTTTTGAAAAAGAATTTGAATATTATTTTGAGCTGATGAAAAATAGTGGTTTAATATCAACTGATGGAAAAATTGTTAAATTAGAAAAACTGGGGCAAGAATTTCTTAATGGAGATGTAATGCATTGCAATTGTCATAAAGCATATCCGATAATATGGATTGTTCCAGATTACATTGAAGTAGATTCAGAATCCATTGATAGATTCAATGATCAATACTGGAAAGATCTAAATGAATACAAACAATATTTGCTTGAAATAACAACTAATGAAAAACAATTACTAATACAAGGAAAACTAAAGAAGCCAAAACAGTTTGCACCAAAACCTAAAATTATTGTAAAGACTATCACTCCGCCTTCAAATTCATCAAGAAAAGAACTCTTTCAAAAACAATTCGCTGAAATTCTTGTTCAGGCAAGAGATGAGAGAAGGATTGTTGTAATGAATCCTGCAATTTTTGAATATGCAAATGACAAATTTGATACGCTGGCTGAAATCATCCGTATGATTCCTTATTTGATGAATAAATCAGGGTTATTTTCACCTTTGTCTGAATCTGATGTTGGAAAAGCCAAAAAATATTGGAGCAAGAAACACAAAAGCTGGCATAAAATTGCAATTGTGATCAATGAATTAAGATCTGTTGCTCCTTCCTCAAGGCTATCTGGGGAAAGAGAATCAAGTAAATCTAAAAAAGCAATCTATGATTTTATTCCAGAAGCACGTCATATGAAGACGTGGTTTTTGGGAGATTATCAAAACCCCGATGACCTCTATGCGGGAGTAAGATATCAATCAAATATTGTAGTGATAAAACGTGCTTCTAGAAATATTCTTGGCTCTGATTGGACATGGTTATTTGAAAAAATTCAAAAAGACAGAATGGGATTATTACGAAAAAAAGGTAAACATGTTGAGAGATCTGAAGATATGTGGAGATATGAAAAACATCCGCAAATTAAAAAATATCTTGATGACAGACGTCCAAAAATAGATGAAATGCCAGATAACATTGGATATCTTACTTTTATCAATGGAGAAGTAGCACGATGGCGTTTTGATATGCCTGCATTTCATCACAAGACATCTCTTGAAGATTTTCAAAAAGATACAGGTATTACATGGAAAATAAATTCTAAAAAGAAACCAAAAGAAACTATTGCAATTAACACTTCTCAGAAAAAGAAAAACAAACAAGAAATTTTAAACAAAATAAATCAAATGCATGTAAATGATGGTAAATCATTTAAACAAATCAAAGATGAATTAACCCAAATGGAAAAAGAAGGAATCATACCAAACATGGGATATTCTGACAAGGAACCAATTTACTTTAACAATTTGTGGAATAGGTGGAAAAAGAAAAATCTCTCTTGAGTTTTGATTAAAATTCCCTATGTTTTGATTACTTTATGATTAAAAAATCTAGAAAAATCGATTCTTTTAGGCGTGAAACTTGTAATCAATTAATCATTAATCGAATTTCCTATAGTATATGTCGGTTGATTAATTGATTAGTGAATTAGTAGTTTAGTTTTTTTGGATTCTCTACTAAAAGAAACTAAGATATGATAATGACCAATTACGCGTCATGTCACCCGCGTGTATGTTGTATTACTCATACTTACTAAACAAGTGTTGGTCTGTGAATCTTACATTAAATACAAAATTTTATTTCAAAGCTGTTGGAGAAGACCTTTTCCAAATGTGGTTGTCATGCACGGAAATTGTTTCTACATGTTATAACAAATTTTCACCTATACCAAGTAAGGAAAAATGTACCAAGAAAAACAACAAGAAGGAAAACTATCACGACGTGTACTTTTGTCTGCAATGATTGCAGGTATTGCAGTCGCTGTAGTTTTCACTATATCTCCCTGGAACTATATTCCTACTGAGGTTACTGAAGATGTAACTGTAATCTCAAATATGGAATATGGCTGTGTTGGAGAATCCCAATACGGAATGAGTGTAGTTGTATCTGATTGTGATGCACAAGCAGGCGATACGGTATCAGCCACATTTAATGTTCCTTCAGGGAAATTAAATGGCTATTGGGCAAAACTTGAAAGTAGACAAAACCCAATGGTAGATCAATGGGATAGAAACGTTGAAGGTTCAGGTTTCTCCCCCTGATTTTTTTCTTTTTAAAAATCAACTATTACATTATTTTGTATTTTCTATAATTTTGATTAAACCATTCTCAATGTCTTCCCCAGAAATTTTGAGATTCTCATCTGATGCCATTGACAGCAAGGAAGTCGGTCGTGCTAGGCTGATAAAATTTTCATTATTTTTCTGATAAACTGCAATTGTACATGGTAATAACAAGCCTAAATCAGGATTTGCTTCTAGTACCTGTTTTGCAAGATGAGGGTTACATACTTCCATTAGCTTGTAATTGTCTGCAAATTCTAATCCTTTATCTGATAGAATTTTTTTAAAATCTAATGTTTCTAATACTCCAAAACCAATTTCTTTCAGATTTTTGGTAAGATCAGAAATTGCACTATCAATACTTTTTTCTGTTTTTACTGTATGTGTAAAACCCATTGCTATTATTCTACAATTAAACAATATATACAGAAATACGATTTCCACACTTGAAAGTTATTCATGGAAAATGTATTTGAGTATAATAATAATATCCAAAGTACATAACACTATGAATACAAAAAACATAGGAATTATTGCCTCTATAATAGTTGGAATAGCTATAGTTGGTACAATAACTCTTGAACAAAATATAACACAAAATAGTACAGATATTCATGCAGTAAGTTTTGAAACCCTTGATGGACTACTTGAAAACAAAGAGCATGTATTAGTTGTAGATATCAGGACTCCTGAAGAATACCTATCAGGACATATGACAGGAGCCTCTCATGATGTTTTAGATTCTACAACTTTGGAAAAAAGAGTCAAAACAATTCAAAGTAGAACTCCTGATGTTGCATCACAATACAACCTTGTCTTAGTTGACAATGATGGTTCTGATGCAAAAAAAGCTGCACAAAGCATGACTGAAATGG
>Ga0114933_10004273_pt1 | contig 13468 bp, 17 predicted proteins | sample 4SBtaG_FD_89691 | JGI IMG/M metagenome (GOLD analysis project Ga0114933, IMG submission 89691) | Deep subsurface microbial communities from Kolumbo volcano to uncover new lineages of life (NeLLi) - 4SBTROV12_W25 metaG | ecosystem: Environmental > Aquatic > Marine > Volcanic | place: Kolumbo...
CACTAGTTCAGCAGCATTTTTTGCCTGTTCAAGTGTTTCAGCCACAACAATAGCTACATGATCCCCTACGAAATTTACACAATCTTTCGCAAGAGCCGGGTGAGGTGGGCATTTCATATCTTTCCCATCTTGACTTACAATTTTCCAACCTGCTATTAAACCTCCAATTTTTTCTCTACTAATATCTTCGCCCGTAAAAATTTTTATTACACCAGAGGCTTTTAAAGCTTTTGATATATCTACGTTATTAATTTTAGCTCTGGCATGTGGAGAACGAACAAAATATGCATAAGTCTGATGAGCAAGATTTATATCAGCTGTATATCTACCCTTACCAGTAAGAAATTTTTTATCCTCTTTTCTTTCGACTTTAGAACCAATTAAACTTGCCATATTTATTCTCCTTACAGTTTTGAAGCTGCGTCTTTTACTGCAGCAACTATATTTTGGTAACCTGTACAACGACAAATATTACCTTCTAACCAATCTCTAATTTCTTGCTCATTAGGGTTTTTATTCTTTTGTAGTAAATCAACCGCACTCATAACCATACCGGGCGTACAAAAACCACATTGAAGACCATGATGTTTTTTAAAAGATTGTTGCATAACGTGCATTTTTCCATTTTCTGCTAAACCTTCAATTGTTGTTATTTCTGAACCTTCACAGTCAGCAACTAAAGTTGTGCAACTTTTAACTGATTGTCCATTTAAATGAACTACACATGCACCACACTGTGATGTGTCGCATCCTACATGCGTTCCAGTTAATAGCAATTTTTCTCTTAAAAAATCTGATAAAAGAGTATTATCAGAAACTTCTTTTGAAATATTTTTCTTATTTACCTTTAAATTTATTTTTACCATAATTATCCCTCTAAAATAACTTCAGGTATATAATTTATTAGAACTTAATAATTTGAATACTGCAAGATTAATCTAATGCAAAAATAAGAAAATTTAACGTGAAACAAAATAAAATATTGCAACTAAAAGTAGAATTAAAAGTAAAACTCCTGAATATATATACTTATTTAAAAAATTTGACTTTAATTCTTTGACCCTTTTTTCTTGTATGCCAACATGTACACCTTTTGCGTTATCTAAGTCTAAAGTTTTCTTAAATTTATCTACTGTTATAGGTGCTACAATATCAGCAAAACGGCCAAAAAAATAATCAGCCATTTTTTTTGCTACACCATTTATAAGTCTAGAACCTAGTTGAGCAATCTTTCCTCCAACAGTTACATTAACTTCATACTTTAAAACAGTAGAGCCATTTTCTTCATATAGATTTATGTCTGCAGACCCATTTGCAAAACCTACTGATGATTGCCCTTCCCCTGATAGCGTATAGCTTTCATTTTCTTTTATATTTGTTAGGTTGATTTTCCCAGTAAAAGAAGCATTCATAGGACCTATTTGATTTGTGGCTTTAGCGTTAAAAACTGTATCACTTTCCTTTTCAAAAATTTCACAACCAGGGATACATTGTTTTAAAATATTAGCATCATTTAAAGATTTCCAAACCTTCTCTTTGCTAGTATTCAATTTGTAAGTTCCAAAAAGTTTCATAAAACTGAAATTAGTATATAATAAATAGCATTATGGATGACACTACAAAAAAAGAATTACAATCTGCGGCTTTTGAAAGGTTAATACAACATTTGAGAGAAAGAAAAGACGTGCAAAACCTAGATTTAATGAATTTAGCAGGCTTTTGTAGAAATTGTTTATCTAAATGGTACCGTGAAGAAGCACAAAAAAAAGGTATAGAAATATCTGATCCTGATGCAAGAAAACATATTTATGGAATGCCTTATACGGAATGGAAAACAAAATATCAAAAATAAAAATTCTAATGTATTTAAGTTAGCAATTTTATTTTTTTAACAATATTTTGATCATAGATCTTACTCTCTTTTGAGTTTTTAATGATAGGAAGAAATAAGCCCAATATATAAAGTAAAATTATAATTAATGAAGTAATTAACATAGCTCTAACAGCATTTAATTTCATAAATTTATCTTTCTTTCAAACGCGGGAATAGTTCTACAAAATTACAAGGTTTATGGTTTATATCTAATTGATATTTTAATATCCCTTCCCAAGCATCTGTCACGCCACCAGAAGATCCTGGTAGAGCGAATATATATTTACCATTTGCTAATACAGCGCATGCCCTTGATTGCATTGCAGATGTCCCAATATTTTTATAACTCAATTCTCTAAACAGCTCTCCAAATCCAGGAATCTCTTTATCAGAAATATCTTTTATAGCTTCAGGAGTTATATCTCTACCAGTTAATCCAGTACCACCAGTAGTAATAATAACATCAATATTATCTTTTTTTATCCACTCAGATAAAATTATTTTAATTTTATCTTTTTCATCTTTAACTATTTTTCTATCAATTAAATTATGATTTTGATCTTTTATTTTTCCAACTAAAATTTTACCAGATTTATCAGTATCAATATTTCTAGTATCAGTTACCGTTAACAAAGCTATATTTACTTTCATTATTATATTATAAGATAATTAGTAATGATTTTGCTATCAATATTATTTTTGGTCACAGCAATATTATATGCCAGTGTAGGTTTTGGCGGGGGGTCTACTTACTTAGCTTTGTTATTAATTTGGCAAATTCCCTATTATATTTTTCCAGTAATAGCATTATCATGTAATATAATTGTAGTTTCAGGTAATTGCTTTAATTATATTAGAGCAGGAAATCTTAATTTAAAGCTATTAGCACCATATTTGATTGGATCTGTACCGTTAGCATATATTGGTGGTTCACTTCATATAGAAAAAATTTTTTTTGAAATTCTTTTATTTTTAGTTTTAATTATTGCAGGATTTTCATTATTATATAATTTTAAATCATACAGTGAGATTGAAAAAGAATATAATAAAATTCCAACTACAATTTCAATTTTTATTGGTGGAATACTAGGTTTTTTATCCGGATTAGTAGGTATTGGCGGTGGAATATTTTTAAGTCCTATTTTATTTTTAATGAGAGTTGCTCCACCAAAACATATTATAACAACAGCTTCATTATTTATATTAATTAATTCAATTTTTGGAGTAGCGGGACAGCTATCTAAAAAATTTGTTTTATATGAAATTCAAAATTATTGGTTTTTGTTTTTAGTAGTTTTTTTAGGCGGTCAATTAGGAAATTATTTAAATTTAAAAGTATTTCCAGCACGTTTGTTAGCTTTGATAACAGCTGCGCTTGTGCTTTTTGTTGCAATTAGAATGGGCATTAGAATATTTTAATTATAAATTTTTATGAATAGTTTTTCGAAATGTTCTTGAAAATAAAAATCGAAACCGTTATTTCCATTTGGATAAACTAAAGGAAAATTTGGCCCTGATTCTAGCAGTCTAGGAACCTTCATAGCTTCTGCTAAGGCAAATCCAAAGGAAAGGTTTCCAATGAATATTTTTGAATTTTTAATAATCATTGCCATTTCTAAAAAATCTTTGCAGTCATAAAATTTTAAATTAGGAATTTCATTTTTTAGATCTAAGTACTCATCTTCTAAACCTAAAAAAAGTAAATCATTATATTCGTTCAAAAATTTATAATTTATTAAGTAATTTTTTCTGCTTAAATTTCTTGTAATTACAATTTTATCATGAAAATTTTTATGGTTTTCAACGTTAATATATTTCTCATTTAAGTTTGCGTGCACTCCTGCAAGATGAAAATACCACCTAACAGAGTCTATATTAAAATTTAAGGGAAATTCTCTAAAAATATTAAGGTCTATATCGATTTGTTGATTGGTGTATTTTTCTGCAATCTCAATAAAATTTTGTTTTTTAATTAATGGCAATATCATTTCAACAGCTTTATCAGTAAGAAACTTTTTTCCAAATGGGTGGTTACTTATTAAAATATGACTTGGTATATTTTTATTTGCTTCTATAAAATAGTTACATTTTTTAGTTTTAGATATTTCTTTAATTAAAGGTAAAGCATTTATAACGTCACCTAAATGCCCTGAATGTAAAAAATTTATTTCCTTTTTTTCATTTAGCATAGAAGTGATTTTATTAAGTTTAATTTTTATAAATTTATTATATAAAATTTTGTTTTTGGCTAATATTTTTTCATTTTTATATTCATTATATTTTTTTTTATTGAAAAATTTAAATAATGTTTTGCTAATACTCATAATTTTATTATTCTACCATTTTGTTAATTAAAGTTTTAATGTATAAATAGCACATTAATTACAAAATATGAAAAGTAGTAAATACGATCTCTTAAAACCAATAAAAAATCCAAATTTAATTAGACTTGGGAGAAATTTGGATGGTGGCTATATAGTAGATTCTAAAGTTGTAAAAAAGTGCAATACACTGATAACTTTTGGTTTAGGACCTGATTGGTCGTTTGAGTTAGATTACATAAAAATGAATAACAATATTGAAATTTTTATGTATGACTATACAGTAAGTAGCTTCCCTTATATTAAAGATATTTTAAAGTATTTAAAACGATTTGTTACTTTTAGATCTAATCTAGAATCAGTTACGAGCAGAGTTAGTTATCTAAAAAAATATAAGGATTTTTTAGGCTTAAAAAATGTAAATTTTTTTAAAGAAAAGATTACTTATCCAATTAAAAATAAAATAGACACAGACATTAATAAAGTATTTTCAAGAATAAATGATAAAGAAGAAGTTATATTAAAAAGCGATATAGAAGGAAGTGAATATGAAGTTATCGATGAAATTATGAAATTTTCAAATCGAATAAATATGCTCATATTTGAATTCCACTGGATAGATGTAAATGAAGAAATTTTCTTAGAGTCAGTCAGAAAACTAAAAAAGGATTTTGAAATTATTCATATACACGGAAATAATCACTTTCCTAAGCTTGATAGTGGACTACCTATAATAATAGAAATGACATTATTAAATAAAAAATATATTGGAAACGAAAAAACTGAGCATATTTGTAAATTTCCTATCCAAGGTCTTGACTATCCAAATAATCCTTATAAAGAAGATTTAACATTTTCATTTGAATAAAGTATTATTAAAAAATGAATTAGATGGCGGGGTAGCTCAGTTGGTTAGAGCGCAGGACTCATAAGCCTGAGGTCAGTGGTTCGATCCCACTTCCCGCTACCAATTAAATAAAATAGTGATAAAAAAAATTTTACAAAAAATATTTAAAGTTTCTGCATATAGTTTTTTTTCTAAATTATATGGAAAGATAGATGAATCAATTGATTTTAACACTGATAAAAGAATAAAAGTAACTAATTTAAATTTAGAAAAAAAATTAAATTATAAAATTTATGAAGTTGAAGGTGGAAGAATATATACAGATCGCATACAGGACGTTGCAGTCATAATTGATAATAAAATTATAGAAGGGCCCTCTTTTCAACTAAGATACAAGAAAGAGCTTCAGATATACAATTCAAATATAAAAGATAATGTTGTTTTTACAAAAGGAACACCTAGGATTTTAAAAAATTTAGAGGGGAATGTTCTTTCATTATTAACTGGTGGAGCTGGAAATGATAATTATTGGCATTGGTTAACTGATGTTTTGCCAAGAATAGCTCTAGTAAATAAATGTTTTAATTTAGATGAAATTAATTTCTTTTTACTACCAAACTATAAAAAAAGATTTCAAGAAGAAACATTAGATTATTTAAAAATTCATAAAACAAAAAGAATTTCAAGTGAAAAATTTAGACATATAAAAGCAAAAAAAATTATATTAACAGATCATCCAGTTGTGGTATCAGGAGATTCTTCTTCTGATGCACAAAATATTCCAGTCTGGGTTATCCAATGGTTAAAGAATAATTTCCTTGAAAAAAATATTAATACACAAGTTAAAAAAAAGATTTATATTGATAGAGATGACAAAGTAATAAGCAAATCTTCAAGATCAATTATTAATGAAAAAGAAGTTAGAGAACATCTAATAAAAGAAGGATTTGAACCAATAAAACTTGCGCAAACATCTTTTAGGGAGCAAGTTAATTTATTCAATAACGCAGATTGCATTGCAGGACTTCATGGCGCTGGTTTTGCAAATATAATTTTTTGCAGATCAGGAACCAAAGTTATAGAATTTAGAAATTCTAGCACGGGAAGAATGTTTGAAAATCTAGCAAAAAAAAATAATTTAAAATATAAATCTATAATAATTGGAGAGAAAAATTTAGTTAAATCAAAAAAAATTATAGAAAAAGATATTAATGATAAATCTATAGACCTTATTATCGAAACTTCAAAACATGCTTTTATAAATCAACAAGGTAGTATAGAAATTCCTATTAATGAATTAAAAAGAGCACTAGAAAGTTAAGATTTATGAGTAATTTAAAAATGTTTTGTTTAAGTTTAGAACCCAATCATTATGATTTTATTAAAAAGCTAGATTATATACCCGTTGGATTAGGTGAAAAATATTTTAAAGAATCTTGGTTTTCAGACAAGTCAGGAACTAATATTTCAAAAAAAAATAAACACTACGGTGAATATACTTATCATTACTGGTTGTGGAAAAACTATTTAGATCAATTAGATGAAGGTTGGATAGGTTTTTGTCAGTATAGAAAGTTCTGGTCTCTAAATACACAAGACTCTAAAAATATAACTTTTAATAATTTAACAAGCAAAGTATTAAAAGATATTCCAAATAACTTACAAGGATTCGATTCAATTTTAGGAGAACCCATGTATGTAAACCAATGGAAAGTTATGAAGTTTCTAAAAAAAGGTTTCAAGATTGTTCTTAAAAGACCAAATTTACTTATTAATAAAAAAAAAAGAAATTTAAATTTCCACTTCGATTTAATGCATGGAGAAAATAATTTAAAAAAAGCTATAGATTTACTTGATGAAAATAATAAAAAAAATTTTTCAGATTTTGTTAATCAAGAAGTATGCTTTAACCCTCATAATATGTTTATTTGCAAATCTAAAGAAATACTAAAAAAGTACTACGAAGACCTTTTCCCATGGCTAGAGAGATGTGAAAAAATATTTGGTTTTGACAATTTAATAGGCTTTGGCAAAATTAGAATGTACGGTTTTCTTGCTGAAAGATTTATGTCCTATTGGTTTAAAAAAAATACAAAATACACAGTAATGCCAATAATTTTTTATGATATAAGAAATGATTTAAACCACCTATAAATTATGTCTTATTTAATCAATTTGGATAAATAAATTGAATAATTGCATTTTCCATAAAATTGAATTGCGTCTAAAATATTTTTTTTTACAATCCATTTATTTTTGAGTGCTATTTCTTCTAAACATGCAATTTTAAGACCTTGTCTATTTTCTAAAGCTGCAACAAATGAAGAGGCATCATAAAAATCTTTAATAGAACCCGTATCTAACCATGCCCCACCACGTCCAAGAAATTCAGCAGTAAGTTTATTTTTTTTTCTATATTTATTTAACAAATCTACTATTTCAATTTCCTTTCTTTTCGATGGTTTTAATTTCTCACTAAATTTAATTACATTGTTATCAAAAAAATATAGACCGGTTACAGCAAGATTAGAAATATATTTTTTGGGTTTTTCAATAATTCTTTTGATTTTATTTTTCTGATTTACAACTGCAACACCATATGAAGAGGGAGTTCCTACAGGATGTAAAATTACAGTTGCGCCTTTTTTAAGTTTTATACAGTGATTTAATTTTTTAGTTAAACTTTGTCCATAAAAGAAATTGTCACCTAGTATTAATGCGACATTATCATTTCCAATAAACTTTTTGCCGATTATAAAAGCATCAGGCAGACCTCTTGGGTATTTTTGTTCAATATATGAAATTTTAATACCTAAATTATTTCCGTTAGGTAGAATTTTTTTAAATTGATTTAGTTGACCTTTATTAACTATAATTAAAATATCCCTGATTCCTGAAAGCATTAAAATTGACAAGGGGTAATAAATTAATGGTTTATCATAGATAGGTAATAATTGTTTATTAACAGCTTTTGTTAGTGGGCTCATACGTGAACCAGTTCCACCAGCTAAGATAATACCTTTTCTAATCATCTCTTTAATCCAAGTCTATTTATATACAATTTTTTTGAAATACTTTTAAAAAAAAATTTATTATCAGCATACCAATCAAATGTTTGAGATAAACCTTTACTTAATGGTATTTTAGCTTTCCATCTTAGTTTTCGAAATATTTTGTTGCTATTTAAAGCATACCTAAAATCATGGCCAGGTCTATCTTTCACAAATTTAATTTTAGAAATTAATTTATTTTTTGGTTTTTTACTTTTTCCTATTTTTAATAATTTTTTTGCAATATGGATATTTTCTAAGTTATAGTTGGATCCGACATTATAATTTTCACCTATTGTACCTTTGTAAAATATTTTCAATAGTGCTTCACAATGATCACTAACATGAATCCATTCTCGAGAGTTTTTTCCTCTACCATATATTGGCAATGGTTTATTATTTAGTATGTTAAAAATTAATTTCGGTATAAGTTTTTCTGGAAACTGGTTTGGTCCGTAGTTATTACAGCAATTTGTTATGATTGCTGGTAAACTATATGTTCGCACATAAGATTTTACGAGATGGTCTGCGCTTGCTTTTGATGATGAATATGGTGAACTTGGTTGATAAGGAAAGTTTTCGTCAGATCTTTTATTTCGCTTTATATCCCCATAAACTTCATCTGTTGAAATATGTAATAATTTTATTTTTTTTTTATTTTTTTTTAAATATTTTTTTAAAGCTTCTAAAATATTATAAACGCCCAAAATATTACTATGCACAAAATCTTTAGCATCATCTATAGATCTATCAACATGTGTTTCTGCCGCAAGATTAAAAATTCCATCAGGTTTAAATTTATTTAAAATATTATATATTTTTTTTCTGTTATTAATATCAACTCTAAAAAATCTATAATTTTTATTTTTTACTACATCTTTTAGATTGTAAGAATTTGCCGAATAACTTAATTTATCAATATTAATGACAAAAAATTTTTTCTTTAGTAAGTATTTTACTAAGTTGCTACCAATAAAACCCGAACAACCTGTTACAATAAATTTTTTCATTTTCAATAAAAAAAAGGTATGATCTAATTAATTAAAGTATTAAAATAAATTCAGTATAAAATCAATTATGTTTAAATAATGTCAATTGAAGATATCACCGTAGTAATAACGTCATTTAGAAGTGAAAAAAAAATTATAAACTGTTTAAATTCAATTAATAAGGTTTGTAAAGTCATTAATATAGAAAACTCCAATAATTTTAATTTTAAGAAAAAAATAGAGGCAGAATATAATAATGTTAAATGTATATTAGCCGGTGAAAACTTTGGATACGGTACAGCTAATAATTTAGGACTTAAGGAAACTAAAACTAAATATGCGCTTATACTTAATCCTGATGCCGAGTTATATAAAAATACACTTGATAATTTTTTATCAGCCGCTAAAGCTTTGCCTGATTTTGCCATTATTGGACCAAATATAATAGAAGATAAATCTAATATAGATTTAGAGGTTCAAAAACAAAAAAAATTTTCTTATTTAGAAGTTCAATCCGTAAAAGGCTACGCAATGTTTTTAAATTTATCAGAATTTAAGGATATAGGTTTTTTTGATGAAAAGATTTTTATTTATTTAGAAGAAATTGATTTATGTAAAAGATTATTAAAAAATAATAAAAAAATTTATCAATGCGAAAATATATTAATTCATCATCAAGGAGGTCAATCGCATGATAATAGTATTGATTACGAAATGGAGCTTTCAAGAAATTGGCACTGGATGTGGTCAACCTTTTACTATAATAAAAAATATAAAGGTTTTTTTCTATCGTTATTATCAATTTTACCTAAACTATTTACCTCTATAATAAAAACATTAATTTATACTTTATTAAACAATAAAGAAAAAAAAGAAATTTATTATCAAAGATTATCCGGATTATTTAATGCTATAATTGGTAGAAGTTCTTGGTATCGTCCAAAAGTCAAGTTAAACATTGATTTATAGAAATTTAAAATATACAAAAACAAAAATGAGTCGACCTTCACAAAAAATTTTAGTTACAGGAGTAGCTGGTTTTTTAGGTTCACATCTGGCAGAAAAATTATCAGAAATGAATCATCAAGTTATTGGTGTAGATAATATGACAGGTGGATATCCTGACAATGTACCAAAAGCAATAAAATTTCATAATTTTGATTGTTGTGATTTAAATAAAATGAATGAAGTAATGAAAGGTGTTGATGTAGTATATCATTGTGCTGCGACAGCTCATGAAGGTTTGTCAGTATTTTCTCCTGTTGAAATTACAAAAAATAATTATATGGCTTCAGTCTCAGTTTTTACTGCTGCAATTACGCACAAAGTTAAAAGAATAATATTTTGTTCATCTATGGCTAGATATGGAGATCAAAAAACTCCATTTACCGAAGATATGACACCTAAACCTGTTGATCCATATGCAATTTCAAAAGTTGCGGCCGAAAATGTTCTAATTAATCTTTGTGAATTAAATAATATTGAATGGGTCATAGCTGTACCTCACAATATAATAGGACCAAGACAAAAATACGATGATCCATTTAGAAATGTTGTTTCAATAATGTTAAACAGAATGCTACAAAAAAAAGCTCCAATAATTTATGGTGATGGAAAACAAAAAAGATGTTTTTCATATATAGATGATTGTATAAGCTGTTTAATTCCAATGTTAGATAAAAAGAGTTTAAATAAGCAAATTATAAATATTGGACCGGATGAAGAATTTGTCACTATTAATCAAGTTGCTGAAATTTGTTCTAATATTACTGGAACTAATTTAGAGCCAATACATAAAAAAGATCGTCCTAGAGAGGTAAAACACGCAACTTGTTCTGCTGATAAAGCCAGAAAACTTCTTAATTACAAAACAACTGTTGATTTGAAAAAAGGAATTTCTAAAACATATGATTATATTAAAAAAAGGGGAACTAAACCTTTTAATTATTATATAAATATAGAAATAAACAATGAACTTACGCCAGAAGTTTGGACAAAAAAAGAACTTTAGTGTCCAGGAAAATCCATTAAAGCAAAAGTTTTATATCCTTTTTCTTCAAGAAATTTTCTACCACCCAAATCAAATAAATTTATAGCAAAAATAAATCCGGCAACTTCTCCACCAGATTTTTCAACTAATTTAGCAGCCGCTTCTGCAGTACCACCGGTCGCGATTAAATCATCAATTATCATCACTTTATCTTTGGAGGTTATTGAATCTTTATGAATTTCAAGAGTAGCCTTTCCATATTCAAGCTCAAAATCTACCGAATATTTTTCGGCTGGAAGCTTATTTTTTTTTCGCATTAATATATTTGGCTTTGACAGATTATACGAAAGAGGAGAGGCAAAAATAAAACCACGAGATTCAATTGCTGCTATCTTATCACAATTTATCTTACTTATTATTTTAGACATTTGATCTATACAATCTTTAAATGCATTTTTATCTTTTATAAGTGTTGTTATATCTCTAAATAAAATACCTTTTTTAGGATAATCTTGAATTGATCGTATATATTTTTTTAAATCCATTTTTTTTGCTTCAAACTTAATAAAAAAGAACATATTAATTATAGTAATTTATGACAAAAAACAAACTAGCAATTATAGGAGGTAGCGGGCTTTACAATATTGAAGGACTAGAAAACCCGAAGTGGAAATCTATATCAACTCCATGGGGAAAACCTTCTGATGAAATATTAAGTTTTAAATACAATGGAAAAGAAGTTTGTTTTTTACCAAGACATGCAAGAGGACATAAAATTTCACCAACAAATATAAACTTTAGAGCTAATATAGACGCTTTAAAACAATTAGGAATTACTGACATCATCTCTGTGTCAGCAGTCGGATCTTTAAAAGAAGATTTGCCACCAGGAAAATTTGTTTTAGTTGATCAATTTATAGACAGAACATTTGCTAGAAAAAAAACTTTTTTTGATGAAGATATCGTTGCGCATGTTTCGATGGCTCATCCAACCTCAAATGGTCTAATGAATGCATGTGAAGAGGCGATAAAGAAAGAAAAAATAGATTATCAAAGAGGAGGAACCTATGTTGTTATGGAAGGTCCTCAGTTTTCTACATTAGCTGAATCTAATTTATATAGATCCTGGAAAGCTGATGTAATTGGAATGACCAATATGCCTGAAGCAAAATTAGCGAGAGAAGCGGAGATTAGATATGCTTCTGTTTCTATGGTAACAGATTATGATTGTTGGCATCCAGATCATGAAAATGTCGATGTCCAAACAGTCATTAAAGTTTTGTTAGGCAATGCTGCAAAAGCAAAAAATATGGTTAAAAATATTATTGAAAATTTTGAAAAACATATAGATCCCAAAGATCCTACTAATAACTGTTTAGATGTTGCAATCATTACAGCTCCAGAAAAAAGATCAAAAAAAACTATAGAAAAACTAAAAACAATTGCTGGGAGAGTTTTGAATAAATGAATGAAAAATATAATTTAAAAGGCGGTTGCACTTGTGGGAAAGTAAAGTATTTAATTAGTGAAAAACCTCTTTTTACACAAGCATGTCATTGTCTTGATTGTAAAATATCTACAGGATCATCGTACGTGATACATACAACTATTTTAGAAAATAGTTTGAGCGTTGATGGCAAAGTTTCATCAACAGTACTTCCTACTGGTAGCGGTAAGGGCTACAGAGCATATTTTTGTATTGAATGTGGTGTATATTTATATTGCAAATATTATATTGGACCAGGAAGATTGAATGTAAGAACAAAAACTTTAGAAAATCCAAAAAAATTTCCACCTCAAGTTCATATATTTACCAAAGACAAAGACCCATGGTTAAACTTATCAGATAAGGAAAAATGTTTTGAAACCGCTTATGATAGAGATAAAACTTGGCCCGAGGAAAGTGTTAAAAGATATAATGAACACCTAAGTAAAATTAAATGAAAATAGAAGGAAAAGAATATCGTACAATTTGGTTTGATGAAAAAAACCAAGCTGTGAAAATTATTGATCAAACAAAACTACCTCATCAATTTATAATTAAAGATCTTAAAACAGTAAAAGATGCAATTAATGCCATTAAAGTTATGGAGGTTAGGGGAGCTCCATTAATAGGTGGAACTGCAGCTTACGGTATTGTTTTAGCTATTATGGAAAAAAATGATCCTAATTTTATTAAACAAAGCTCAGATGATTTAATTCAATCAAGACCAACAGCAATAAATTTGAAGTGGGCCGTAGATCGAATGATGAAAAAATTATCAGGAGTTAATAATAATGAATTATTAAAAGTAGCATTAGCTGAAGCAAAAGCAATTTGTGATGAAGATGTCAAATTTAGTGAAAATATTGGATTAAATGGATTAAAAATTATAGAGGAAATTTATAATAAAAAGAA
>Ga0114933_10004274_pt1 | contig 13467 bp, 14 predicted proteins | sample 4SBtaG_FD_89691 | JGI IMG/M metagenome (GOLD analysis project Ga0114933, IMG submission 89691) | Deep subsurface microbial communities from Kolumbo volcano to uncover new lineages of life (NeLLi) - 4SBTROV12_W25 metaG | ecosystem: Environmental > Aquatic > Marine > Volcanic | place: Kolumbo...
CAGCACGAACTCCGGCACCGTCTCCATCAAAGCATAAAATCGGTTCGCTTGAAAATTTCCATAGTTCCCTGATTTGATCTTCGGTTAGCGCCGTACCTAGGGGAGCGACAGCATTATTGATTCCTGATTCAGCTAGCGAAATAACATCCATGTAACCCTCAACAACTATCAATTGATCAGTTTTATGCGCTACCTCTCGTGTCTTTCCACCTTGGTATAAAATTCGACCTTTGTGAAATAGGCTAGTTTCAGGCGAATTCAAGTACTTTGGTTCTTGATTATTTAAAGCACGGCCTCCAAAGCCTATAACCTGGCCTCTTCTATCGCTTATTGGGAATATCAGCCTTCCTCTAAAGTAGTCGTAAGTTGAAGAAAATGTTGTAGATTTTTTTATTAAACCAGCTTCTTCTAATAATTTTTCTGGAATCTTCCGATTTTCCATTTCCTGCCGGAAGCTAGTTTTATCAGATGGTGCTAAACCTAATCGAAAAGACTTAATTGTCTTCTCTGACAGCCCTCTGTCTTTGAAATAATTCAATCCATCTTTATTGCTTGAATTCCATAAATACCCTTCAAAGTAGCTTGTGACTTCTTCCACAACTTCCCTTAATGTTCTTCGACGTGCCTCTTTCGCACGCTCAAGTGGATTCTGTTTTGGAACTTCCAGTCCTGCCAAATTGGATAACTTCTCGACGCTTTCGATAAAGTTTAATCCTTCAACTTCCATAGTAAACTTTATTATGTCCCCATGTGCGCCACAGGCAAAACAATGATAGAAGTTTTTTTCATCAACGATAGACAAAGAAGGTTTACTGTCATTATGGAAAGGGCAGAGAGCGAGAAATTCTCGTCCTTTCTTAATCAGTTTCAATTGCTTTCCAATGACCTCAGAAATACGAATACGAGATCTTAATTCATCAAGGAAATCTGCTGGAAAGCTCATGTGTTAAAGACCATTTAATCCGAGTGTTTAAAGCCAGCGATAACGCAAAACTAAAGTCTACTGACTATGAACTATTTCAACAAAAAATGCGAGTCACCATGAGTAAGATTTTATAGCCAACATGACTGAAATACCATCCTGCCATTTACAAATGTTGCCTTCAGATCCAGTTGGCCTGGTCCTAACTCTTCTACTAAGATTAAGTCTGCTCGCTTTCCTTCTACGATCTCACCTCTATCAACTAAACCCGCCGCTTGAGCTGGTGCCTTAGAAACCATCCCCCAACTGTCGCCAAATTCTAATATCTTATCTGCTACTAGCTTAAAAGGTGCCTGCATCAAAGCGGGATAGTAATAGTCGGAACATAATATATCCCCCATGCCTGCCTTAATACTTTCACCGGCTGACAAGCCAGAGGCTCCCATATGACTTCCACCTCTTACGATGTTTGGTGCTCCCAAAACAATGTGATTTCCTAACTCTTGTGCCTGATTGATTGCTTCGGCTGTCAAAGGGAACTCACTAATATAACAACCCAGAGAGTTATAAAATTGTCTCGTTGCAGCGGTTTTATCATCGTGACTAGCCATTGAGACAGAATGATCTCTAGCAGTTTTAGCTAATTTTTCGACCAATTTTGTTGTCTCATGTTCTCGTTCGGAAAGCTTTTCTACTAATTGTAGAAAAGCAGCTTTTTCTAGACCCGAGCGTTCTAAGAATTGCGAAAGAGATTGGTTTTCTTGAATTTTTTTACAAATTGAGGGGAGATGATTGTTAAATGCCAAAAAATCTATCTTCCTATCTAAAATCCAATTTAAGACTTCATCACCTGCTGCAAAATTAAACGTTTCAAAGCGTAAATGGCACTTCGTATCAGCACCTAATCTTTTAGAAACATTTTTCAGAGCTGTCATAACTTTAGTAACTGTTTCTCGGCCACGCAGCCCAGGTTCCCAAGAATATGTTATTCCGTGATACGCGGTAGTTATTCCGTTTGCGACCAGCTGTCTATCCGTATCTAAAAATGCAAGCTTTAAAGGAAACGACACACCAGGGCGAGGCATTATTTGTCTTTCAAAAGCATCACCATGCAGGTCTACAATTCCTGGTAAAACCATGCAGCCAGATGCGTTTAGTCTTTCAACAGTCTTATTCGGTGAACTTCCAATAGCGTCAATTTTTCCATCTGAAATCAAAATATCTGTTTCTTGGATTTCGCCGTCTGGCAAAAGAATACTCCCACCCTGAATACAGAATTTGCTAGTCTGGCACTTCATCAACCAACCTATTTATTATTAAGCTCTACCAAAATGTAGAATAACAAGTATAAGTATTAATGGGTCTTTTTGGAATGAAAGATGGCTAAAATCTATAATAAAAATGAAAAAACTGATGACCTAAATAAAGGAAGATCGGAAAGGTTTGCCATTTACTACGCTCCCGAGCCCTTTTCGAAATTTCACGCACTCGGAAGTGCATGGCTGGGCAGAGACACCCAAACTGGAAAAGTTATAAGTCAACCTTCTATCGATAGAATGACCGCTAAACGCTTTTTTAAGTTGACTGAAAGTGCAAGACATTATGGATTTCACGCCACTTTGAAACCCCCTTTCCGACTCAAATACGGAATGAAACAAAACCTTCTGAAACAAGCTATAAAAGAAATTTGCAACAACATAAGGCCATTCTCCATACAACTTGATATCCATCTTTTTGGCAAATTTTTCGCGTTGATGTTACCCAAAAAAAACCCAAGCATTCAAAAACTCGCCGAAGCTATGGTGCGCGATATTGATGCCTTTAGAGGACCTAGTACTTCAAAAGAAATAGAGGCACGCAGAGAAAAAGGCCTTAGTCATAAAGAAAATCAAAATTTAGTTACCTGGGGTTATCCGTATGTATTTTCGGAATTTCAATTCCACATGACACTAACAGACAGAATACAGTCAAGTGATGAGCAAGCTATTATCTATGATGCCCTCCAAAGCCATTTTGAAGATTTTCTAAAAAAAAATATAACAATTGAGGAAATTTGTTTATTTCATCAAATCAACAGGCAAGCACCTTTTACTTTGGTTGATCGCTTCAAATTGGGTTTAGGATGAGCGTTGAAATCCGCGAGGGAACGGTTTCCGATGATCAACTCTGCGGTACAATTATGTCCGCGGCTCTTGAACATGAAGATATTCCAAGATTATTTCTGAAAAATAACATTTTAATTTTACCCCTCCGGAATAATTTGAGAATGGTTGCTTATTATGACAATAACCCTGCTGGTTTTTGCGACTACATAATTTCTAAAGGTCACATAAATTATTTATTTGTTGAACCTTCATTTCAAGCGGTTGGGGTAGGTTCTAATCTTCTAGAAAATGTCCAAGGTCGCATCAAAAACACGATTACAGTTAATGTTTTGTGCAGGAACGAACAAGCTATTTTATGGTATTTAAATAGAGGTTTTATTGTTAAAAATCTGTGGATGGAACATTTTAATGGAAAACCAACCGCGTGGTTGAAACTTAATAGAAAGCCATTTTAAGGTTTTCCATATAGATAACTTAAAAAACGGATCTATAGGAATTCTCTGTTTGCAAAAGCTATGACCCGCAAATATCTTATGATATCAAAAATGATAAGTTGCTACCAAACTTCACTAAAGTACGTTGATTTTAAGTTTAAATTCGTTTTGTTGCATAAGGAGATTTAAGTTTGAGCGGATACCCTCGCGATCTTATCGGTTACGCCGATCGACCCCCAAACCCACAATGGCCGGGTAGTGCACGCTTGGCCATAAACTTTGTCATCAATTATGAAGAAGGGTCAGAATACTCTATCCCAGATGGCGATGGCTTCTCCGAGGCAAGCCTTACGGAATCACCTTCATCCACTATTCCTCATGGAACCCGCGACTTAGCGGCAGAGACACTTTTTGAGTATGGCTCAAGAGTTGGGTTTTGGCGTCTTTTAAATTTATTCTTGCAAAGCAACTTTCCTGTTACAATTTTCGCATGTGCTTTAGCTCTCGAGCGAAACCCAAGGGTCGTCGAAGCAATCAAAAAACACAAATTGGACATCTGTTGCCATGGTTGGCGTTGGATTGAACACTATAAACTCAGTGAGGAAGAAGAAAGGGAACACATAAGAAAAGCTGTCAAATCGTTAAAAAATCTGTTGGGTGAGAGGCCCTTGGGTTGGTACTGCAGAACAGCTCCTAGTATAAATACAAGGCGTCTTTTGATAGAAGAAGGCGGGTTTATATATGATTCGGATGCCTACAATGATGAACTGCCTTATTGGCTTGAGTTTTCGGACAAAGCTCATTTGGTAATACCTTATTCTCTAACAACAAATGATTCAAAGTTTGGTCGGGGATGGTTTAGTACCGCGGATGATTTTTTGCAGTTCAATAAGGATGCCTTCGATTTGCTGTATGAAGAGGGAAAGACCGCACCCAAAATGATGTCTATAGGTCTACACCAGCGACTAATGGGTCATCCGTCTAGGGCGATGGGACTCAAAAAATTTCTGGATTATGTTAAGAATTTTAATGATGTATGGGTGTGTAACCGGATAGATATAGCTGACCATTGGTTTAAAACCCATCCTCATCCTTTGCAACCCGATAGACCAAAAAATCGCTTTTAAGATTTTTCTTTGTTTTGTAATAGATGAATCGATATATCCAAAATTTCCGCCTCGGATGGAACTTCTCCGCTAGGTAGCCTGTAGTCCCCATCTATCCAGTTTCCTAAATCGATAAGTTTGCACTTGGCAGAGCAAAAGGGCTTGTATGCCTCAGCTTGCGACTTATCACAAATAGCACAGATAGCTTTATTAAATGACACCATATTTTCATTTGATCCTATTTCTTATTAAAAATTCATCCTTAGCCATTTCTCCGTCTTCAGTTATAAATATTGTGGAACCTAATTTTCGACTAATATCTCTAAGAACCTTTTCAAAGTTGCCGTTTATTGTCCTCTTCAAGGACATAGAACATACAATCTCAGGATAAGCTACCCCAGCCGTCTCTTTTACCAAGCATCTTAATGCCGTTAGTGCGGCGGTTTCCAGTGCCGGCGTGTCATCTTCCACCGTTCCAACTAACAACTCTTTTAAAGAGCTGCCGTTTCTTGGTCTCGTTATTTCCAGCAATCCAGTTCGTGTCCAACCATGAATAATTAGTGATAGCCCTTCATACTGCGAGCATGTTTGTAAAACTTTTAAAAAATTTTCTTTAATATTAGAATCTCTGAATCTAGGAAAATCCACAAAAATTAGCCCTGCTATATCTCTCAATCGAATTTGCCATATAATTTCTTTCGCGAGATGCGTAACTAGAGAATCAAGTCCAGATCTTGGCGTTCTGCTACTGCCAACGTCTATGTCAATCGCAGTAAGTGCTTCAGCTTCATCGAAAACTAATTGGGCACCATCACCGAGTAATACTTTGCGATCTACTGCACTGCTTATCTCAAACTCTAAGTCGTATTGGTCAAATAATTCGCCATTTGTACCGTCATACACTCTTGCTTCCGGATATTTTGTTATCGCAAAACCAACTGCTCCTGCTGAAGGGATCAAAATCGAAGGAGATCTGCTGCTCACAATTTTCTCGTTAAGGTTTTTCCAGTTGGCAATTTGTTGAAACGCTGTCGCTTTCATTAAATCCAAATCACTCACATCAAAAGAATAATTTATATGAACTCCCATATTGTTAGGAATGTTGTCAGCTATGAATTGCTTTATCAGACCCCTCTTCTTTTTTGATTTAATTTTTCTTGAGATAGAGGAACGTTCCGCTGTTGGATAAAGATTTAAGTAGTTACCTTCCACACAGATATTTGAACTCACCCGAGCGGATTTATTTCTATGAGGATCAGTAAGCACTTGAACAACTATCGATGCCCCCTCTATTGGCTTTGCAGGTTTTCTATTCTCTATATATCCAGAGACAGTACCAAGATCTAAAAAACTCGCCCCTAATTCTTTTCGTATAGCCGTTATTCTAGCTAGTATAACTGCCCCTCTTAACCACGGCTTATTAGAGCGCTCTAAAAATAAATTCGCCAAACGACCATTTTTTATGACAGCAACTCTTATTTCACCTGGCGATCTATCTATGATTATTTTTTGGTTAGCAAGCAAAAGAGGGTTCTCAACCAGCAAGGTCTTTATAATGGAAGCCAATTCCCACTAACGCATTGTAAACATCATGAAGAGGCAAACCAACAACGTTAGAATACGAACCTTGTATTTTTTTTACGAATGCAGCGGCTCTTCCTTGAATAGCATACCCGCCTGCTTTTCCATTCCATTCACCGGCATCTAAGTAATTTCTTATTTCCTGCTTGTCTAGCCGTTTAAATGTAACCGAGGAGACAACTAACCTCTTAATGTATCGATTATCCGATCCAATTATAACAAATGCGCCAAAAACCTTATGGCTTCGACCGGAAAGTTTATGCAAACACTTCTCTGCTTGGGTTATCGTCTCCGGTTTGTCCATAATCCTTGTTCCACATGCTACAACTGTGTCAGCAGCTAAAACAATAGATCCGGGGTGCCGCTGCTTTATTGTTTCCGCTTTTTTCAAAGCAATTCTGGCAGCATATTTTTTTGGTGCTTCTAGATTATTAATACTTTCATCAATGTCGGAGACTTCTACTAAAAATTTTTCTAGGCCGAGTTGTATTAGTAAATCACTGCGCCTTGGAGATCCCGATGCCAGAATTAACTCCAGGCCATCCGGAGGTGAAAATACTTTTTTGTGGTCTTTCACGAAACTTAATCAGATTATTTATTTGAACCTGAATGTAATACGACCCTTAGTTAAATCATAAGGCGTCATCTCAACATTCACTCTATCGCCTGCTAGTACTCTAATACGATTTTTCCGCATTCGCCCACTGGTATGGGCCAGCACCTCGTGATCATTATCCAACTTAACTCTAAACATTGCATTTGGCAGCAACTCTGAAATTGTACCAGCAACTTCCAAAACATCTTCTTTACCCAATTTTTACTCCTAAAAAGTTTATAAATCTTCTTAACCGTGCGGGCGATTGCCCTTTAGGTCAAGCCGTTTTTTAAAACTAGAAATATTGTTAGTCAATTTTTGGAAATATCTGCCAATAAAAATTAAACTTTTAAAATCATAATAATGTGGCTTTTCAAGAAATATCATCCCGAGCTATTAAGACGAACTTTAATAGATTCTGCATGAGCCGGAAGACCCTCCGCCTGAGCCAGAGTAATTGCCGGTGGTCCAATTTTCTTCAAGCCCTGTAGATCGCATTTCACGAAAGTTGTCCTTTTAATAAAATCGAACACAGACAACCCAGATGAAAACCTTGCTGTCCTATCAGTGGGCAACACGTGATTAGGGCCGGCGACATAATCACCTATAGCCTCGGGTGTGTAACATCCCAAAAAAATTGCTCCAGCATGCTTAATTTGCCGCATCATATTCTCAGGCTTTTCAACGGCTAATTCCAGGTGTTCGGGAGCTATAAGATCAACAAGTTTCGGCACTTCTGTTAAAGAATCAACTATAATTACAGCGCCCTGATTTTCCCAACTAGTCCGTGCAATTTCTGATCTTTGCGATGAGGATAAAATGTTCTCTACAGACCTCAGCACCTTCTCAGCAAAATTTTCATTATCTGTAATTAAGATTGAACGAGCAAGTTCATCATGCTCTGCCTGCGCCAATAAATCGTACGCTATCCATTTCGGATCGTTCAATGAGTCTGCCACAATCAAAATTTCTGATGGGCCCGCGATTGAGTCAATACCAACAGCGCCGTAAACTAATTTTTTGGCTGCCGCAACAAAAGAATTCCCCGGTCCAACAATCTTGTCCACCGACGTTATTGTTTCTGTACCGTAAGTCAAAGCCGCTATGGCTTGAGCTCCGCCTACTCTATAAATTTCTTCGACCCCAGACAATCTTGCCGCAACAAGGACTAACGGGCTTATAACATTGCGGGTTTGAGGCACTACAATTACTCGTCTTGGTACGCCTGCCACTGAAGCAGGTATAGCATTCATTAATACCGAGCTTGGGTAAGATGCCGTACCTCCTGGCACATACAAACCGACCGAATCTATAGGACTCCATCGCATCCCCATTTTTATTCCCGCATCATCCACATACTCAAAATTTTCTGGCATTTGTCTCAAATGAAAAGACGTTATCCTATCAGCAGCAAATCTCAACGAGTCATATTCATCGGGCGAAATTTTGCTGGTCGCCTCGTCAATTTCATTTAAATCTACAATTAAATCTTTTGCCGTAAGATCAAGCCCATCAAACTTTTTAGTAAGTTTAATAAGTGCCTTATCACCATTTTTTCTAACTTCTTCGATAATATCTGCAGAAACCCGAGCAGCATCACTTAAACTAGTTGCTCTCGCTCCCAAAAGTATTTTAAAAGCGTCGTAGAAGTCAGGGTCTCGGCTCTTAATTTTTTTCGTCATCCGAAACCTCTTTAAATCGATCAATCCACATATTTATAGTCTCTGGGTTTGTTTTAAAAGCAGCTCTATTCACTGCTAATCTGGCACTTATCTCCGAAATTTTTTCCATTTCAACCAAACCATTCGCGGACAAGGTGGCGCCAGATGAAACTAAATCGACGATTCTTCGACAAAGTCCCAGTCTTGGAGCAAGTTCCATCGCACCATTTAGTTTAATGCACTCAGCTTGAACTCCACGTTCGGCAAAATATTTTTTTGTGATATTTGGGTATTTTGTTGCGATTCTCAGATGGCTCCACTGCATTGGATCTTCGCTTGTAGCTAGATCTTTAGGTCCCGCTACAGATAATCTACACTTCCCGACTTTCAAATCAACCGGCGCATAAATTTCAGAATGATCAAATTCCATCAAAACATCACTGCCGCAAATAGCTAAATGGGCTGCGCCAAACGCTAAGAAAGTCACGGTATCGAAGCTACGTACTCTGACTAAATCGATTCTCGGGTCCTTTGTTGAAAATTGAAGACGCCGCGAACTGTCATCGAAGAACTCTTCTTCAGGTTCTATTCCAGCGCGAGCCATTAATGGCCCCACATCAGAGAGAATTCTTCCCTTGGGAATCGCAAGCACCAATGGCTCCTGGGTCTCCATTTAATTATTTTCCTCATGTATTGGACGTTTTGAAGAGGGCCAACTTTTTCCAACATCTTCTACCGTCAGTTTTAAGGCATTTATATCTATTCTAATCGTCTTAGACTCTGAAAATTGCAGATCAAGGTGTTTATCGCTCAAATGAAAACTTAAAAAATTTAAAAATTGCGACCTGTCATTTATATCAATGAATTGCGTCCGCACAGATTCTACACCATCGATTTTCAGAACACACAAACACCGCTGGTAAGAGCTTAACTCCCCTTTTTTTTCAGCATCTTTTATTAATTCCCACCTAAACCTCTGAACCGCCATGATAATTTTCTTTTGTGAGGGGGTGTATAGTATATCACCAATAGGCACAATAGAATCTTGCATCAATGTTGAGAGCACTTCCAAATCAGAGGCCACGACTGCCTGCAAACGCAGGCGGTTTCTGTGACTTTTTTGCAGGGATTCATCCTTCAATCAACACACCATTTGGTAATTTTATTTCAAGCACGCACCCGATCTATCGTTGCACCACATGCTCTCAATTTCGAGACAAGATTCTCATAACCTCTGTCAAGGTGATAGATCCTATTGATAGTTGTTTCTCCAGTGGCGGCTAATCCCGCAAGCACCAAAGAAACAGATGCGCGCAGATCTGTAGCCATCACAGGCGCCCCCATCAAATTTTTTACACCACGAATTAACGCCGTAGAATTGTGTACATTAATATTCGCGCCCATGCGATTTAACTCCGGTACATGCATAAATCTATTTTCAAAGATTGTTTCCGTTATCATACTGGCACCTTCTACTCGTGTCATATAAGCCATAACCTGAGCTTGCAAATCTGTTGGAAATCCAGGGTAAGGATCCGTCATAATATCCACTGCCTCTGGTTTATCACCCGGGCCCTCAATTAGAAGTCCCCAGCTATGCTCTTCAATTTTTGCGCCTGAAGCTAAAAGGACGTCAAGCATAGCTCGTAAATCATTAGAGTTCGCACCAATGAGCTCTAACTTACCACCAGTGATACAAGCTGCTATGGCAAATGTACCAGCCTCTATTCTATCGCTTATGACCGAGTGTGTAGTGCCGCTCAATGCATCTTTACCCTGAATATATATTGTATCGGTACCATGACCTTCTATTTCTGCACCCATTTTTATCAAACATTCCGCCAAATTTACTATTTCGGGTTCGCGCGCAACATTTAATAACTCGGTCTCACCCTTTGCTAAAGTCGCTGCCAGCATCAAATTTTCTGTAGCACCCACTGAAACCATCGGAAAATTTATTCTCGCACCCTGGAGCCGCTTTTCTCCCTGTATCTTAGCCTCCACGTAACCGCGAGACAAATCGATTTGGGCACCCATTTGCATCAATGCGTTTAAATGTAAATCAACCGGCCTATTTCCAATTGCACATCCTCCTGGTAGAGAAACACGAGCTTCGCCACACCGGGCAATCAAGGGACCAAGTATTAGAATGGATGCTCGCATTTTACGCACAATGTCATATGGAGCCTCTGTATTAGTTATCTCCTCACAGCGCAATCGCAAACATCCGGCGTCTTGTAAAGAACCATATATTTCGACACCCACCCCCCTAAGCAATTCACACATGGAGCCAACATCACCCAAGCGAGGTATGTTTTCTAACAAGATCTCGTTATTTGTCAGCAAAGCTGTTGCCATAAGCGGTAGAGCGGCATTCTTTGCTCCACTTATATCAACTTTTCCTGAAAGTTTAGTTCCTCCCTGCAAAACAATTTTGTCCATGAATACCTCGAGCACACTTATGTGAAAGTTAAGTTTAAGAGCTTTTTTCGATTATAGGCACACTCATCTAAATTCAACCCACGGATTTCTTCCTTTAATTAGACAGTTATCGTGAGACTAAAAGAAAGCTAACTAGGACTATCCTTAGTAGTTTTTCCAGAACGCATTTGTAATTTCCTACGTCTCAAGTTGGCCCGAAGAGCTCGAGCTCTTCGGGCCTCGGCTTTTTCTTTTTTGGCCTTAGTTGTCAACCCTTTTTGAACCATATTTTATATTTCACCGATGTTGTATTATCAACTCACCAATCAATAAAATAACTGAAGCAGCGACCATCATCAAATAAACTTGCTATATACGCTAGGCCTATGGCATGGTTCGTTCGAAATTTAAGGGCTAATTTCTGAAACATGCTGCCGTAGCTCAGGGGTAGAGCACTCCATTGGTAATGGCGAGGTCGACAGTTCAAATCTGTCCGGCAGCACCACAAAACCTCGGCAAAACTAAGAAAAATAAAAGTTTTAATTTTTAGAGCACCTATAATACATCTATAGGTTATAACACCTGGACAGGTTCTGAATTTTTGTAGTGCATACATTTTGCGCCTAAGAAAAGATCAAGTCATAAAAACGTAAATTATGCTTCATACTCGAAAACCCTATACTTTTATCTTTTACGACTACGTGTAGGCCAACTGCCCGGGTGTTTTAGAAAAAGGCCCGCTGAATATTCAACCCCTTTTGCTTGAGGTGTCCTGCTAACTTTCTGAGTGACGGAATAAATTGAGTTGCTTCTCCCGAGCTAACAGCTTTAAACCAATACTCTCAAAGGCTAATAAAACCTTCCATAAATAATCATGGTTTCGATTACAGAACCGCAGAAGATTTGGTTAAAATACAAAGTTAACCTAATAACAACAAAAACAATGCGTCAGTTGGAGCAGTATAACAAATGCAAATAAACGTGACACCTTTTGAAAACTCTTTTGCAGCTGAAATAAGTGGAGTTGATATACAGCGTGGCATAAACAAGCCACAATTTGAAATTATCCATGAGGCATTTCTAAATTACAAAGTACTAATATTTCGCGACCAACCCCTTGACGATAAAGCTCATCAGACGTTTGGCATGTTATTCGGCGAGCTTGACGGGCATATTAATAAATCAACGCGACACAAGGCCCTACCCTCGGTGCAAATTTTTTCTAACGTAAAAGCTAATGGTGAGACAACAGGAGTACATCCAGAAAAAGGAACCCAAGTTTGGCACACTGATAAGTCCTATACAGCAACGCCTTCTCTCACTACGATTTTGAGATCACCCGAAATTGCCCAGGTTGGAGGCGACACTTTATTTGCTGATATGACACATGCTTATGATAAACTATCAGAAGATGTGAAAAAGACTATTGAAGGTCTATTTGCCGTGCATGATTGGGCTCGGAGCAGAGAAAAATCAAATGAACGACCTGCCACACCGGAAGAAATCAAAGCCGCACCACCAGTCGAACACCCAGTGGTTAGAACACATCCTGAAACAGGCAATAAATCTTTGTACATAGGCAACCATTCCAGTCACATATCTAATATGGACCTGGCAACTGGAGAAGCTATCCTTGCCAGTCTAGAAAAGCAGGCAACCCAATCCGATTTAATATACCGGCACAAATGGCAGATAGATGACGTGTTAATGTGGGATAATAGGTGTACAATGCACTGTGTCGAACCATATGATGCTGCTAAAGAGAAGAGGTCAGTTCATCGAGTTGTCGTGAAAGGTGATAGACCCTTTTAAGAATATTAAACCAAGTCCAATAAGTCTTCATCAGTTAAGCAACAGTAAAGTCACGACAGCCTATATCTCATCTGTCGTATCAAATACCGTGTTATCTTTTTTATCATATTGGGCGGGGGTAAAATTATAGTTTTTGATATTTAATTTATTAAATTGGTTCCTTCAGTCCAAAAAACTTTACTACGGCTATACTTACCAGCCATATATGTTCTCAACGGTTTTACCCATCAATTGGGACTTCTCGTCCGCACTCAATGATGAATTATCAAGAAAACAATCCACACTTTCCTTGTAAGAGACAAGCTTCACTGCCCGTGTCCAATCCGTGCCCCACATGCACCTTTCAAGTGAAAATCTGGTAAATATTTTTTCTAGGGGTTCCCAGATATCGGCGTACGGAAAAGATTGGTGTGACAAAGTGCACGCACCAGTAATTTTGATCGCGATATTATCAAAGTTTGCGAGTTCTAAAACGTTTTGAAGTTCTAGAAAGGGTTGATCGGGATCCGGAAAGTCAAATGGTTGCCATAAGCCCAAGTGGTCAATGACCAAGCGAGTATTCGGATATCTTTTTGCTAAGCACCCAATCTCTTTAAGGTTTCCCCAACACAAGAGGTTCACAGGAAAATTACACCTCGACGCCGTTTCCATTACTATATCTAGCCCGTAATCACTGGTGTTTCCTGAATCCGCATACGCCATCATTAATCGTACCGCCACGGCACCTCTAATTTTGGCCCACTCCTGAATGATTTCGCTGACCTCTAAATCGTTAGGATCTACTGGCTTTACTAACCTAAACTTATTTGGAAACTTTTTAAAAACATCCA
>Ga0114933_10004275_pt1 | contig 13467 bp, 11 predicted proteins | sample 4SBtaG_FD_89691 | JGI IMG/M metagenome (GOLD analysis project Ga0114933, IMG submission 89691) | Deep subsurface microbial communities from Kolumbo volcano to uncover new lineages of life (NeLLi) - 4SBTROV12_W25 metaG | ecosystem: Environmental > Aquatic > Marine > Volcanic | place: Kolumbo...
GCTCGCCACGCCGGCTTCACGCCCTTGGGTCATCGCGGTGCGTACCGCTTGCGGGCACAGCACCGATACCCGAATGCCTTGCGCGGCGTAGTTGATCGACAAGTACTCGGCAAACGCGACCGCCCCGTGCTTCGTCACCGAGTACGTCGCCGAGTTGACATGGGTGAGTAGCCCCGCCGCCGACGCGGTGTTAACAAGATAGCCCGACCCCCGCGCCACCATGCCGGGGAGCACCGCGCGGGCGGCATAGACATGCGCCATCACATGAATGTCCCAGTTGCGCTGCCAGTCCTCATCGGGCGCATTCTCGTCTCCGATCTGCACGATGCCAGCGTTAGAACAGAATACGTCGACGGCGCCGAAGTCAGCTTCTGCCCGCGCAACCACCGCTTGAATGTCGGCTTCGTTAGCTACGTCGCAAGGGATTGCGATCCCGCCAATCTCATCGGCAACCGCTTCGACCGCATCGGCTTGCAAATCAGCACAAACTACCCCTTTCGCGCCTTCGGCAGAGAACTGGCGTGCGAGTGCCCTTCCAATCCCGCTCCCAGCCCCGGTGACAACAGCAATCTTTCCTTCGATCTCCATGCCTATCCCCTTCCCTTGGCGTCGTGCTCGTATCATCAGTTGCCGCTTTCGCACCGCGGCCGCGCGCACCGCTTGCCCGGCTCCGACGCGTTTGCTGGACACGACAACTTCCCCAGCTGCGCGACTTAGTGTAAATGAACCCGCTTAATCGAACCCAAGACAAGGACAAGACATGGATCTCGGGAAGAAAGGGGTATGGTACGGGGCAGATAAGCTCGACCCCACCCAGTGGACGGACCTCATCACCCACGTCGAACGTCTCGGATACGGCACCCAATGGTATTCGGAAGCCGCTGGCTTCGAGTCGATGTCGTTCGGCGCCTATCTGCTTGCGCAATCTCACCGGATCAACATCGGCAGCTCCATCGCGAATATTTACGCCCGCGATGCCGCGGCGTCGCGGGCCGGCTTGAGAACGCTCAACCAGACGGGCGACGATCGATACATCCTGGGATTGGGCGTGTCGCACGTCCCGCTCGTCGAAGGCTTCCGCGGCCACGTCTACGGCAAGCCGATCGCCACCATGCGCGCCTACCTCGAATCAATTCGTGCCGGTCAAGATGACGCCGACGAGCTCCCGATCGTGATCGCGGCGCTGGGGCCGAGGATGCTCGAGCTCGCGGGCGAGCTGACCCGGGGGGCGATTCCCTACAACGTCACTCCGGAGCACACTGCCGAAGCCCGCCGCAGGTTAGGCCCCGGGAAGATGCTTGCGGTGGAGCAGAAGTTCTGCCTGTCAACCGACGACGGAGCGGCACTCGAGCTCGCGCGCAAAGAGCTATCGCGCTATATGGCGATGCCGAACTACCGGAATAACTGGCTCCGGCTGGGATTCTCGGAAGCGGATCTTGCCGACGGCGGCAACAAGCGATTCTTGAATGCCATGGTGGTGTGGGGCACCCAAGCAACGATCGAGGCCCGGATGCAAGAGCACTACGACGCCGGCGCCGATCACGTCTGCGTACAGCCGGTACACCGGGCAGGCGACCTCGACGAAGCGAAGGCGATGGTGGAAGCCTTGGCGCCGTAGACCGACATACATCACCGACAGATCGCTCCGGTATAGTCGGGCGACTTCACGGATAAGGATATCGAGCATGAGCCAAGAGGCTCCGAACGCCCCGCCGTTGCAGGGCACCCGCATTCTGGACTTCTCTCGCATCATCGCCGGACCGCTGTGCACACAACAACTCTCGGATATGGGCGCCGAGGTCATCAAGATTGAAAACCCCGACGGCGGCGACGATACCCGTCGGCTAAGCGAGCCGGGCGTCGATGGGCTGTCGCATTTCTTTCTTGCGTTCAACCGCAACAAGAAGAGCGTCGCGCTCGATATTCGCACGCCGCAAGCCCTAGAGGTCATTGACGCCTTGGCCGCTAAGTGCGACGTGCTCGTGCAGAATTTCCGGCCCGGCGTCATGAACCGTTTCGGGCTCGACTACGAGACGCTTGCCGCCCGCCATCCGCATTTGATTTACCTCTCTATTTCCGCCTACGGCCTCGACGGCCCCATGGCGGATCGGCCGGGATTCGATCCCGTACTGCAAGCGGAGTTCGGCATGATGTCGATGAACGGCGAGCCCGAAGGCACGCCGCTTCGCCACCCCTTGTCCATCATCGATACGCTGACCGCCTTGCACGCGGTGGGCGCGGTCACCGCAGCACTCTATGCACGCCGTGACACCGGGCGCGGTCAGCACATTGATCTCACGTTGATGGATGCGGCAGTCGCCGCACTCGGCAACGCGGGACTCTTCTACCTATGTGGCGGCGGACAACCGCCGCGATCGGGCAATTCGCATATGACCTCGACGCCAACGACATTGATGGAGACCGGGGACAATCCCCTGTACATGGCGCTCGGCACCAACCGGCTTTTCGGCCAGCTCTGTCGCGACGTACTCGAGCGGCCCGATCTGGTCGACGACCCACGCTTTGCGACACCCGGGAAACGCTTGGAAAACCGCCCGGTACTGTTTGCCATTCTGCGCGAGATCTTCGGACAGCACCCCAGCGCACACTGGCTCGCACGGATGCGACATCTGCCTTCGGGCCCGGTACGCCAGCTGGCCGAGGCATTGGAATCCGAGGAGGTTGCCCACCGCAACATGGTGATGGACGTCCCCCACCCAAGCGGAGAACGCCTGCGCTTGCTGGGCTCCCCACTCAAGTTCTCGGACACGCCAGTGCGTGAGCCAACCGCACCCCCGCGGCTCGGCGAGCACACCGACGAAGTACTACGGGATATCGCGGGACTCGATAACGATGAGATAGGCCGACTGCGAGCGGAGCAAACCATTGCTTGAGCTCTTACCGTTGAGCCTCTCGGAGCTCAACGCCCTTCTTCTCGTCATCATGGCCGACCTTGTCCTCGCGGGCGACAACGCGATCGTCGTCGGCTTAGCGGCAGCGGGATTACCCCGGGAGCAACGCGGCAAGGTCATCGCGGCCGGCATCGCCGCGGCCGCGATTCTCCGGATCCTGTTCGCGGTGGTCACAGTGCAGCTCCTACAAATTATCGGGCTGCTCCTCGCAGGCGGGCTCCTGCTGCTATGGGTGTGCTGGAAATTCTGGCGTGAGCTCCAAGAGCAAACGACGAACGCCGTGACCGATACGGGCGAGGAAGACGGGCCGCCGACCAAGACGATGCGCCAGGCGATCATCCAAATCGTCATCGCGGACGTGTCCATGTCGCTCGACAATGTGCTCGCCGTCGCAGGTATCGCGCGCGACCATACTTGGGTCCTCATCGTCGGTTTGGTGCTCTCGGTCGCCTTCATGGGCTTGGCTGCAACCATGATCGCCAGGCTGCTTGAGCGCCACCGCTGGGTCGCCTATATCGGCCTGATTGCCATCCTCTGGGTCGCGTTCAAGATGATCGGCGACGGCCTAGTCGACGTCCTGCTATGGGTCCGGTAACCGTCCGAGGCCACCCAAGGCGGGGCATTTTCTGGCCTTAGTGCTCAAGGAGAGCAAGATGACACCGACGGAAATGAAAGAGCTTGTCCGACACATCATGGAGGACGGATTCAACAAAGCGGACATGAGCGTCGTTTACGCATCGTTTCATGACGACTACGTACGCCGCGGGCATGGCGTAGGCAGCATGGGCTCGCTCGCCGAGCACGTAGAGGACCTCAAAGCACGGCATCGCGCATTCAGCAACGCGCGCTTTACCATCGAAACGCTGCTCACCGAAGGCGACATCGTCGCGGTCAAGTATGTATTCGAAGGCGAACACACCGGCGAGTTCGCCGGTATTCCCCCAACCGGACGGTCGATTCGGCGCGCGTCGGCGGCGTTTTTCAAGGTCCGCGACGGCAAGGTGTCCGAGGGCGATGTGTTCGCAGACGGGGCTGGCCTGATCGCGCAACTCTCGGCCCAATAGCGGTGCCCCCGTGTGACCCAGCGTTTGTGCTCCTTAGGCGCGAGCGCGCGAGCCTGCGGGGTCGTACAGGGCACGTAACGAGGCGCGGGCTGGCACCTTTACGCCGCCGACGTCGATCTCGAAGCTGCTCCCCGAGATCAAATCAGCGGTGACGCCGTCGGGGTGACGCACATAGCCGAGTCCTACCGACCCCCCCAAGGTGTGCCCGTAGTTGCCCGACGTGAGGTAGCCTGCCGGCTCCCCGTTCATCACGATCGGCTCGTGGTGGTATAGGAGCACCGCGGGGTCGGCGAGAAGAAACTGCACCAAGCGTTTATTGAGCGGCGCCTCACGCTGACGCGCGATGGCGTCGTGACCGATGAACGGGATCGCCTTGTCGAAATTGCACACGAATCCGACCCCCGCCTCCAGGGGCGTGTCCTCGTCGGCAACGTCGTGACCGAAGTGCAAGAACTTCTTCTCGATGCGGCCGCTGTCCAGGGCGTGCATCCCGGCCAAGCGAAGCCCGTGCGCGGGGCCAGCTTCCATGAGCTGGTCGAACACGTGGCGGGCTTGGTCGGAAGGCACATAGAGCTCCCACCCGAGCTCGCCGACGAATGACACGCGCACCGCGCGGGCGCGCACGTAGCCGATGTCGATTTCACGGCTCGTGCCGAACGGGAAGACCACGCTCGATAGGTCCTCTCCGGTGAGAGAAGTAAGTAACCCCCGCGCATTCGGCCCCATCACGCCGAGCACCGCATAAGCGGAGGTAACGTCCGTTACCGTGCAGTGCACCTCCGGTGACACGTTGCGAGCCAGCCATTCCAGGTCCCGGACCGCCGAAGCCGCGGCACTCACCACGAGGAAACGTGTCTCGTCGAGCCGGGTGACGGTCAGATCCGCTTCGATGCCACCGCGCTCATTGAGCCAATGCGTGTAGAGGATTCGGCCCGGCTCCACGTCGATGTCGGCGGTACAGATCCGCTGCAAGGCGCTGCACGCGTCTCGGCCCTGCACGAGATATTTGGCAAAGCTCGATTGATCGAACAAAGCCACGGACTCGCGCGCAGCGCGGTGCTCTGCCGCCGAGTACTCCAACCAGTGCGGGCGCCCGAACGTGTAATCGTATCGGGGCTCAACCCCGTCGGGAGCGTACCAATTCGCCCGTTCCCAGCCCGCGACTTCGCCGAAGCACGCATTGCGGGCCACCAGCCGCTCATGAAGAGGCGAGTGCCGCACATTGCGCGCGGTCTCGTACTGGCGGTACGGGTAATGATTGGCATAGAGCAAGCCCAACGTCTCGCTCACACGATCAACGAGGTAGCCTTGCGTCCCTTGAAAAGGAAACATCCGCCGAATGTCGTTGCCGGTCAGATCGAGCGGCGCGTGTCCCGAATCCATCCATTCCGACACCGCCTTGCCCAACCCGCCCGCCGACTGGATCCCCACCGAATTCAAACCGCAGGCGACGAAAAACCCCCGGAGCTCCGGCGCCTCGCCGATGTGAAACTGGTCATCTGGGGTAAAGCTTTCGGGGCCGCAAAAGAACTTGCGCCATCCCGTAGAGGCGAGCAGCGGCACCCGCTGGGCCGCCGCTTCGAGGATAGGATAGAGCTGCGCTTCAAAGTGTCCCGGTAGCTCGTCGAAGGCAAAATCCTCGGGGATCCCTTCGCTCCCCCACGGAACGGCGTTCGGTTCGAACGCGCCGACAAGCAAGCTGCCGGCATCCTCGCGGACATAGGCGCCGTAGTCGTGGTCGCGCAGCACCGGCAGGTCGCGAGGCAAATCGTCGATCTTCTCAGTGTGCGCGTAGTAGTGCTCACAAGCTTGCAGGGGAACGTTCACTCCGGCCAACCGCCCGAACTCACGCCCCCACAAGCCGGCACAGTTCACGACGTAGTCCGTCCGCACGGGCCCGAGGCTGGTGCTCACGCCGGAGACACGGCCGTTACGGGTCTGGATACCTGTCACCCGGACCCCTTCGAGGCAACGCGCCCCCCGGGTGCGCGCGCCCTTGATGAACGCGGCTACCACGTCAACCGGGCTCGCCATCCCGTCGTGGGCCACCCACGTGCCGCCCAGCAAATCATCGGTTCTTAGCAACGGGTACAAGCCTCGGATCTCCTCGACGGTAACGACGTCGACTTGTGTCACCCCGAAAGCGTTGTTCATTGCCGCGACGCGCTTTAGCTCTTCGAACCGCTCCCAGCGGTGGGCAACGCTCAAGCTACCTACTTGGCGGAACCCCGTTGCTTGCTCGGTCTCCTCTTCGAGATCGAGGAGCAGCCGCATGGAATACTCGCAAAGCCTCGCATGCGACTCGTTCGCCCGCATCGTCCCAACGAGTCCCGCCGCGTGCCAGCTCGTACCGCACCCAAATTGCTTGCGTTCGAGCAATAACACGTCGCTCCAGCCAAGCTTGGCTAGATGGTAAGCGACGCTGGCTCCAATAACGCCGCCTCCGACGACGACCGCTGAGGCGACGGCGGGCAGATCACCCGGACGCGCATCGACCGACGGAAAATCGGTAGCCCGCAAATCGAGAGAAGAGACGCTCGAGCTGTGTTTGGTGCCGGACATGGCGCTCACTTCCGGAAAGACTCCCGCGCATTGTCAGGGGGCTTGCGCAGCCTTTCAACGGCTGCTTTCGCACCCGGTTCACCAACGCGGTAGAGTACGCCGTCACTTCGCATCCAACGCCCGAGGACCTTGAGCAAGATGGAACTCTACGATGTCATGCGCACCACGTTCGCGGCCCGCGACTACACCGGCGAGGACGTCCCCGACGAGGTCGTCTACGAGGTATTGGAGAACGCCCGGTTCGCACCCACCGGGGGTAACCGGCAGGGCGGGCATGTGGTCGTGGTCCGCGATCCGGAAACCCGAGCCGCGCTCTCGCGCTTGGCCGCGCCTGCGGCAAAACGCTACATCGCTCAGATTCAAGCGGGCGAGAGTCCATGGAACGCGGTGCACCCAACCTCGGTCAGCGACGAAACCATCGAGCAAACCCGACCGCCGTCAATGCTCGTGGAAACCTTCAATCAAGCGTCCGTGGTGCTCGTGGTGCTGGTCGATCTCCAGGTGGTTGCCTCGATGGACCAGCTCCTAGACCGCGTCGGCGTCATCTCGGGCGCGTCCATCTATCCACTCGTGTGGAACATCCTTCTCGGATTGCGCCAGGCAGGCTACGGCGGCACCATCACCACGCTCACCTCAGCCCGCGAGCCAGAGGTGCAGGCCCTGTTGGGAGTGCCTAGCCATTTCGCGGTCAGCGCCTGCCTCCCCATCGGCAAACCGGTCAAACAGCTGACAAAGCTCAAGCGCCGTCCGGTGGTGGATTTCGTGACCCGTGAGCGCTTCGACGGCCCCGGCTTCGAGGTGTAGCTCCGCCGGCCGATTCTCCGCAATGGTCACCCGCGCCCACGGAGACCAGCGGGCAGTATGAGGAACTAGGATCGTGAGCGAGATAGGCGCATCAACGCACGCCTCCAATGGGGAAGCGCTGCCCTTGTCGGGCCGGATCGTCGCAGAGTTCTGCCAGATCGCCGCCGGCCCTTACTGCGGCATGCTGCTCGCAGACATGGGTGCGGACGTCATCAAGATAGAGCCCCCCTCGGGCGATGCGATGCGGCAATGGCCGCCGCTCAACGATGGCTTCAGCGAGAACTTCGCGTCGGTGAACCGCAACAAGCGCTCCATCGCATTGGATCTCAAGGATCCCGGGCAGCTTGCTATCGCGCAAGGTATCGCCCGACGCGCGGACGTTTTGCTCGAGAACAACCGCCCGGGCGTAATGGACCGACTGGGGCTCGGATATGAAGCACTGTCCGAAACCAATCCGGGCCTCGTTTATTGCTCTATCTCCGCTTTCGGTCAGCAAGGCCCGCGCTCGAGCGAGGGGGCATTCGACGTCACGATGCAAGGGATATCCGGAATCATGAGCGTCACCGGCGAGCCGGAGGGTGCCCCGGTCAAGTGCGGCGTGCCGGTCAGTGATTTCGCCTCTGGGCTCTACGGCGCGTTCAACATCGTCTCTGCGCTCCTGCGTCGGGGCGCGACCGGCAAGGGCACCCATATCGACGCCCCCATGCTCGGTGCGAGCCTCGGCATCGCGGCGCTTCAGACCAGCGAGTTCTTTGGCACCGGGCGCCATCCCGCGAAGCTCGGCTCGAAGCATCCCCGCAACGCGCCCTACCAGGCATTCAAGGCCCGCGACGACTTCTTCGTGATTGCCGCAGGCAACGACCGACTGTGGAAAACCGTGTGCGACGTGGTCGGCACGCCGGAGCTCGCGGTCGACCCGCGCTTTCTCACCACCTCCGATCGCGCGACCAACCAAGATGCCCTCAAACCCTTGCTCGAAGCGCGCTTTGCGGGCGCGGACGCCGAGGAATGGCTCGCCCGGTTCCGCAGTGCCGGTGTGCCGTCCGCGCCCATCTATCGCTACGGAGAAGTACTCGAGGACCCACAGGTCTCCGCATATGGCTGGGTACAACCGATGACACTGCCAAACGGCGTTGGAATCCAGACCTTCGGTCCACCTATCGGCATGACGGGGCTGGACTTTCCGATACGCGACACCGCACCGGCGCTCGACGGAAACCGCGAAGAGATTGTTGCCTGGCTGGACAGCCAATGAGCATCGCACGGTCGAGAGACGACCTGCGCGAGATGACCGACTGCGTTGGACGCACCAGCAACAAGGTCACCTTGCTCGATGTCGAATCTACCCAGCCCGAGCAGCTGGTACCCCATGAGGACTGGCTTTCGGGCGCGTTTGCCGCGCCCTGCGCCGAGACGTGTTCGGCCCCGCAACCCGTGCACCGAGCAAGTTCGTCTCGGGCTATTCGTCCGAGGTGGCACACAACCTGTGGGACCGCGCCGGCGCATGGTCGCTCGGAAAGAAGGGTGAAACATGCGCGTGGTGGGTGATTTCGACTTCGTCATCGTCGGGGGAGGCTCCGCTGGCTGCATCCTTGCAAACCGCCTCTCCGCCGATCCGGACAAGACCGTCGCCCTGATCGAAGCGGGAGGCGAGGACACGTATTTCTGGATCCACGTCCCCATCGGTTATCTCTACACCATGAACAATCCGCAGACCGACTGGTGTTTCCAAACCGCCGAGGAACCAGGATTGAATGGCCGCTCGCTCGCGTACCCGCGAGGTAAAGGCCTCGGCGGATGCTCCCTAATCAACGGCATGATCTACATGCGCGGCCAATCCCACGACTACGACCACTGGCGTCAGCTCGGCAACGCAGGGTGGGGTTGGGACGATGTGCTACCGCACTTCTTAAGGGGAGAGGACTTCTTCGGTGCCGCCGACGAGCTGCATGCGACGGGAGGCGAGTGGCGCATCGAGTACCCCCGCATTGCATGGCCGTTGCTCGACGCATTTCGCGATGCCGCGCTCGAAGTCGGTATACCCAAAATCGACGACTTCAACCGTGGCAATAACGAGGGTAGCGCCTATTTTCACGTCAACCAGCGTTCGGGACGGCGCTGGAACGCAGCCCAAGCCTTCGTCCACCCGATTCGGAAACGACCGAACCTGACGGTGTTCACGCACGCGAAAGCACATCGGATCCACCTCGCCGGACGCCGGGCCCGAGGCGTCGAAGCCCGGCTGCAAGACGGCATGGCGCGGATCAACGCGCGCAACGAAGTGATCCTGGCGGCCGGTGCCGTAGGATCCCCGCACTTGCTTCAGCTCTCCGGGGTGGGACCAGGCTCGGTCCTCCGCGATCTCGAGATCCCCGTGCTGCACGAGCTCGTAGGGGTGGGAAACAATCTGCAAGACCATCTGCAGCTGCGCCTCATCTACAAGGTGAGCGGTATCGAAACGCTCAACGAACGCGCCAACCGGTGGCTGGGCAAGATTGGAATGGGCCTCGAGTATCTACTGTTGCGCCGCGGGCCGATGACGATGGCCCCGAGCCAAGTTGGCGTGTTCGCCCGCTCCGATCCTGGACGCGAGACGCCCAATCTCCAGTATCACGTCCAGCCGTTGTCGCTCGACAAGTTCGGCGAGCCCTTGCATGCGTTTCCCGCCTTCACCGCGTCGGTATGCAACTTGCGGCCCGAATCGCGGGGCACTGTCACCACCATCGATCCGAATCCCGAGACCAAGCCGAGGATCCAACCCAACTACCTGTCGGCGACCGCCGATGCGCAAGTTGCGGTCGACGCGATCCGCCTCACGCGACAGATCTGTGCAAGCCGCGCGCTTGCCCCCTATGCGCCGAGCGAGCTCTTACCAGGGTCAGACGCTGAGACCGATGCCGAGCTCGCCAAGGCGGCAGGTGACATCGGCACCACGATATTCCACCCCGTGGGCACGGCGAAGATGGGACACGACACCAGGGCGGTCGTCGACGATCGGCTCCGCGTGCATGGCCTTCAGGGACTCCGGGTCGCTGACGCATCGGTGATGCCGGCCATTACATCAGGGAACACGAATGCCCCGACAATGATGATTGCAGAAAAGGCCGCTGCGATGATCCTCGAAGACAACCTATAGGGCGTTCGGAAAGCCGCTTGCTCGCCCTTGCGGTAGTTGAGCCTCCCAGTCCTGTCCGTTGAACTCGGCGATGTCGGCCGCGTCGACCACATCCTCATCAAGGCAACGCGCGTTCACACTCACCCCGTCGGGGTGTGAGCGCGGCACGTAGTACGACTTTATCCCGCAGTGCCCACAGAAATGGTGCTGGGCGCGCCCAGTGTTAAACGTATAGTTGCGAAGCGTATCCCCCCCTGACACCAGCCGAAACTGTCCGGCCGGCACAATCAAGGCGAGGTACCCCGACTTCGAGCAAATCGAGCAATTGCAATCGGAGAGCTTCGGGCGCGGCGGGGCGTCGACCTCGAATCGCACCCGTCCGCAGTGACAACCGCCATGATAGGTCTTCGGTTTACCGGTCATGCCTGCCTCTTCGTTCGTCTCCATCGGAAAACAAAACGTCCCGGCCCGCGGGATAGTTAAGCGCGAACCGGCTGCGGCGCAGCCATTCCAACGTAATCACCGCAAGCGCCCTCTGCCCTCACCCTTGAGCCGCGGCGATGGCCTCGGCACGCGCGATGGTTCGACGCGCTTTCTCTACGATGGGATAGTCGATGAAATAGCCATCCACTTGAATGCTCGCTGAGCCGCCCGCCTCTGCTTCGGCAAATGCCGCCATGTACCGTTTGGCAAGGTCAACCTCGTCACCCGTGGGGGAGAAGATCGCATTGACCGGGTCTACTTGCTCGGGGTGGATGCACAGCTTGCCTTGAAAGCCCATGCTTTTGGCCAGCTGCGTGGCGTTACGAAGCTCCTCTATTCGGCCGAGGTTGATGTGCACCGTGTCTACCGGAGGCTCGATCTCCGCATCGCGGCACGCGTGGGCAATGGCCCCCCGCGCGTACGCGAGCTCCCGCTCCTCCGCAGTCCATGTCAGCCCCATGTCGAGGGTGTAATCCCCGGCGCCGAAAGACACGCGTTTGACCCGAGTGTCCGCGCCGACAATCTCCGCAATGTGTTGTATTGCCCGGCCCGTCTCGATGATGGGAAGAATGTCGACGGAACCCGGAGGCAAGCCGCGCTCGCGTTCTAGCTGAGTCACGAGCCAGTCAATCGTCCGCAGGTCGTCTGCCCGTTCGACCTTTGGCAGCATGATTCCGTCGACGCCGGGCACCACCGCGGCGAGCACGTCACCGTAGCAATAGGGGGTATCGATCGCGTTGACGCGAATGTAGCCCTTGCAGCGCCGGGGGGCTTGCAGCGCCTCGACAACGAGCGCGCGCGTAGCCTCCTTCTCGGAGATGGCAACCGCGTCCTCGAGATCCAGTATCACGGCATCTGCGTTGAGGCCTAGGCTTTTCTCGACCTTGCGGGGATGATTCCCCGGCGCGAACAGAAGGGAGCGGAACACGGTCATGATCGGTCCTTAATCGTTGCGTTTCTCGGATCGAGATTCTCTGCTGAGACGCGGGCGCTGCCAAGATCCCCTACAATCGGCGCGGCGGCGCTCAAGCGAGCGACCTGCGAGACCCTGCCTGCACCCGAGCTCTCTGATGACCCAATTCGTCGTTCCATCTCCGCTCGACACCTTGGACGCGACTATGCCTGACGGTGCCATCATTCGCATCCGTCAGCACGGCAACCCGCACGGTAAGCGCATCCTGCTCAGCCACGGCAACGGTTTCGCCACCAACGCATACTATCCGTTCTGGCAGTTTCTGGAGGATGACTTCGAGCTGCTGGTCTACGATCAGCGCAATCACGGAGAAAATCCGTTCTTTAGCTCCTACGGCCACCACCTAGACGGGTTCCGCGGGGACCTAAGCCACATCCTTACCGCCATCGACAACCACTTTGGTGCAAAACCACGATCGGGGGCGTTCCACTCGGTCTCCGCCGTCGCAGCGCTGGCACATGCCGTGTCCGAGGCGTGGGCTTGGGAGCGACTCGTGCTCTTCGATCCCCCATTGGTGCCCGCGACGGAAGAAGACCTGCACGAGAAGGCTTTCAGCTCCGAGCGGTTCATGGCCGGCTGGGCCTTCAACCGCGACCATGAGTTCAAAAACCCCCAAGCGCTCGCAGACTACCTGTCCGCGAACAAAGGTATGCAAAACTGGGTTCCCGGGGCGCACCAGCTGTTAGCGGAATGCTTACTGCGCGAAGAGGGTGACGTGTGGCGGTTGAGATGCCCCCGCGAGCTCGAATCCAACGTGTACCTGTCAAACGGTTTCGCACCGATTTGGCGGCACTTGCATAAGCTCTCGGGCATACGCGACCGCCTGCTCATCCTGACCGCCGATCCTGACGCCAAGGACGCTCGTTACCCGCCGCTTGGCGCGCGGCGCATGGCAGAGGTGTTTGGATTCAGTGTGCAGGGCTTACCCGGAACCACGCACATGCTGCAGCTCGAGCAACCCCAGCGCTGCGCCGAGATCGTCCGGGATTTCGTGAGTGACTAGACTTCACCAACCCCGGAAGGCACGCAGGTCGAATCCCGACACCTTACGACGCCCCGCGTGTCCAACGCGGCTTTCCGCAGCCCTGAGACGATTCTAGACAGCACGCGCGAATCTTATCGGGAACGCACTCCGCGCCACCGACGCTAAGCCGGACGCCGGGCAAGGCAGTCGATTTCCACCAGCGCACCCACTGCAAGTGCCGTGACACCGATGCAGGTACGGGCCGGAAATCTCTGCTCGGGAAAGTACGAGCGGTAAACCGCGTTCATCGCCGCATAATCTCGCTCGAACGCGGTCAGATAAGCGCGCACCGATACGACGTGCTCGAGCCCTAGCTCCAGGCCCACTAAGACGAGAACGAGATTGTCCATCACCCGACGGGTTTGGGCTTCAATCCCCACGGGAAGCGCAGCGTTCGGATCGTTCGGGTGCGTTGGCATTTGCCCGGTCAGAAATACCCAATCATCGGTCTCGACCGCGTGAGAAAAAGGCGCGACGGGCTGAGGTGCGCCCGGAATCATATGAAAAAGAGGCTCGGTCATCGCACGCCC
>Ga0114933_10004279_pt1 | contig 13459 bp, 13 predicted proteins | sample 4SBtaG_FD_89691 | JGI IMG/M metagenome (GOLD analysis project Ga0114933, IMG submission 89691) | Deep subsurface microbial communities from Kolumbo volcano to uncover new lineages of life (NeLLi) - 4SBTROV12_W25 metaG | ecosystem: Environmental > Aquatic > Marine > Volcanic | place: Kolumbo...
GCCACAAGCTACTAAAAATTCAGAGCCTTCGTGGTTTGGATTTCCTATTACTTTAAAAGAAGGTGTTAACAGGGTTGAATTCACTCAATATTTAGATAGTCATAAAATAGGTACACGATTGCTTTTTGCAGGAAACTTAACCAAGCAGCCTTATTTTCAAGATATTGAATACAGGGTTGTGGGTGATTTAATTAATACAGATATAACAATGAACCAAACATTGTGGCTTGGTATCTATCCAGGGCTTGAAGAGGTTCAGATGGATTATATAGCTGATAAAGTGAAATGTTTTTTTAAGAATAAAGGCTTGCCATGTTAATAAAGGAAGCTAGCCTTTTAGGATGCTATTGTATTTATCCTGATATTTATCAAGATAATAGAGGGCAATTCGTAAAGACCATTGATGGAAAAGAATATGAAAAATATGGCCTCAATTATGATTTTTGCGAAGAGTATTATTCCAAATCAATCGGTGGTGTTTTAAGGGGTATGCATTTTCAATTGCCACCATATGACCATACAAAATTAGTTTATTGTTTTAAGGGTAGGGTTATGGATGTTGTTTTAGACTTAAGATTAAAATCCCCAACATATGGAAAGCACCAAGTATTTAACTTAGATTCTGATAATCCGATGTTGATATATATTCCTAAGGGAATGGCGCATGGGTTTTATACTGTTAGTGAACAAGCAACCATGTTATATAAAACAACAAGTTTATATCAGCCAAATCATGACTCTGGAATTTTATGGAGCTCGATAGATGTTTCATGGCCAGAAAAAAATCCTATATTATCAAAAAGAGATATGTCTTTTCAAAAGATGCAAGACTTTAAAACTGTTTTTTAAATAATGCTATTTAAGAAAAGCATACTTATAACTGGAGCAACAGGTTTTGTCGGTTCCAGATTAGCGGAAAGGTTAGTTTCATTGGATAATCAAGTTCATGTTATTGTTAGAAAAAAATCTTCTTTACTACAATTTCGTCATATTAAAAAATCTATTACAATTCATATTTATGATGGAACTATAGAGTCACTTATAAATATTATAAAATCTTCCAATCCTGATATTGTGTACCATCTAGCTTCTTTGTTTTTGTCTAGTCATCGTCCATCCGACGTTGACCATCTGGTCAATAGTAATATTTTATTTGGTGTTCAGTTATTAGAGTCTATGAGTTTTCTCGGTATAGATAAGCTGATCAATACAGGAACTTCCTGGCAAAATTTTGATGGAGATTCCTATAATCCAGTTAATTTATATGCGGCAACCAAGCAGGCATTTGAGGATGTACTGTGTTACTACACTTCATCATGTAAACAGTTTAAAGCAGTAACTCTTAAACTTTTTGATACGTATGGTCCTGGTGATACAAGAGGAAAAATTGTTTCTTTGCTTAAAGATGCCAGGATTTCAAAGGATATGGTGCAGCTTTCTCAAGGGGAGCAGTTTTTAGATCTAGTGTATATAGATGATGTTTTAGAGGCGTTTATATTGGCAGGAGAAATGCTATTTAGTGAAAAAAGTATCGAACTTTTGCCTTGTTATAGTGTTGCATCTGGGAGCCCTATACAACTCAAGAATTTAGTGCTGTTAATAGAGGAGATTTCTAATCAGAAGGTCAATGTAAACTTAGGCGGCCGTCCTTACAGAGATAGAGAAGTGATGAACACCAAGATTATCAATAACACTCTTCCAGGATGGGTGTCAAAGGTTGATATTAAAACAGGCCTTAAAAAAGTGATCTTTGACTGATGGATTTAAGTAAAAAAAGCGTATTAGTAAGTGTAATTTCACAAGGGTTACAATACTTGTCGCTGATAATCTTACTGGGATTTATGCTTGATAAGCTAAGCAATGAGGAGTTAGGTATTTGGTATGTATTTCTAACAATTTCGGGTTTGCTTGGTATGCTGGATCTTGGGTTTTCCCCGTCAATTTTTAGAAATATGAGTTACGCTATAGCGGGAACCGATAAGCTAATGGAAAGTGGGTATTCAACCTATACCAAAGGGGTTAATTACAAATTGGCCTCTCAAGTTGTTATACAATCAAAAAAAATGTTTTTGCTTATTGCGGTGTTTTCGAGCATTCTTTCCCTGACTTTGGGTACAGTGTATATGTATAGTTTGGTGGATAATTTTTTTGACAATCAACAAGTATTAATTTCATGGGGGATGTTCGTTATATCGATTTTTATAAATATAAGGTATAAGTTCTACACCCCTCTTATTCAGGGAATGGGCTTGATGTATGAATACTATAAGTCAATTGCTATATCCAATATAGTACTGATATTTGTATCGATAATTCTTTTGGAGTTTGGATATAAGCTTATCGCGGTTTCAGCAGCATTTTTAATATCTTCTATTGTTAATAGAATAATAACGGCCAAATACTTTAATAGTGATATAAATATTTGTGGCGCTGTAAAGAAATTCTCTCATGACTCAGATGGCCTTAAAGGTTACTTTAAAACTATTTGGAAAAATTCTTGGCGTTTAGGTTTGAGTTCAATTGGTGCATTTTTAACCTTAAAAGTAAGTACATTGTTATGTGCATCTTATTTGGGATTGGAATTGACAGCTTCGTATGCATTAACGATGCAAATATCTAGTGCTATAGCTGGACTCTCCTCTGTTGTGTTTAATTTGCAACTTCCAGAAATGAATAAAAATCATATCTCTATGAATACAAATATATTAAAAAAAATAATATTAACTGGAATGTTTTCGGCAGTGGCAATATATATATCAATCTCTCTTTTATTTTTGAATTATGGCCTTGATGTTATTTTGTTTTTTAACAGTGAAACAAAATTACTCCCATATGATTTAATGTTAGTGGTTTTGTTTATGTTGTTTTTAGAGATGATGCACACTCTTTCTGGAAGCGTTTTGGTTTCTGGAAACAATGTCCCGTTTACTGAATCATCTATATTGTCCGGTCTTGCTATAGTGTTACTTGTTTGGTTTGGGTTGAATTATTTTGATATGGGTATATATTGGGTGATCATGTGTCAATTCTTTGTGCAGCTTTCTTATAATAATTGGCGTTGGCCATTAGAAGTAAAAAAAGTGTATTTTCAAGAAAGGGTCGGAGTGTATTGATATGAGCAATCCCAAGGTAAGTATTGCAATTCCCACATTTAATAGAGTTGAGTTGTTGAAGAGGGCTGTTGAATCTGTTAATTTTCAAGATTATAGTAATATCGAAATTATAATTTCAGATAACTGTAGCAATGACTCCACTGCCCAATATTTAAAAACATTACAAAGTAATCCTTTGGTGATAATTAATCAGAATTCCAATAATATTGGGATGGTTAAAAACTGGGATAAATGCTTAGAATTATCTTCTGGAGAATTTTTTCTATTAATGTCTGATGATGATTATTTTATAGAAAAAAACGCAATAAATCGTTTAGTATCAGGGTTTAATTTGGACGGGGCGGCCTTTGTCTTTTCCGATGTTTTAATACACAATACAGATACCAATGAGAAATATCCCACCAATTCAGATCAAAAAACGTTTAGTTTGTCAGATTTAACCTATAAATTTTTTTCCAATAAAGTTCAAGTTTACCCGTGCTCTACTTTATTAAAAAAAGATGATATTAAAAGACTCGGGGGATATTCATCTTTTAATGTGAATAACAGTTGTGATGTTTGTGTATGGCTGAGTGTATTGATTGACAAGCCTTATGCGGTTAGAGTTTCGTCTGCCTTGGCAGTTTATACAGTGCATAATAGTTTGAGCTCAGCTTCAGTGGAAGAATGGCAGGATGAGTTTGCGGGAATAAGAAGAGTCTTGGATAATAAATTTAATATTATTCGAGACAATGATTACAATAAGATTGTATCTGGTTTGAATATCGGCCTAAATAGAATACCTGTTGGGTATATTTCTAGAAGTTTTCGTTACAATCATGAGTATGGCATTGTAAATGTTTTGAGAGATGTTTATAAATGGAGAAAGTCTATTTTTATTCTAGATAATATATTGTTTATAGTTAGAAAAATTTTACTAAAAAAATGAATACTTTTTCTTTTATGTATGTAATTCAGCTTTTAGTTTGGCTGGTAATATCCCCATATACGGCATATCTTTTTTTTAACGAAAGCTATGTGTATATAAATTATATAGAGGCTTTGATTATTCCTTTGATATTAATTTATATTGTATTTCTTATTGGGCGGTCAAATTTTAATTTCGATTTTTCCAATGCCAGGCTTAAAATTCTTCTCATTATTCTCGCGGCAGAGCTTCTTTTTTTGAATGGAATAAATTATTTGTCACGCGGCGGCACCTCGGAGATGGCTGTCTTTAACGCCTCTCTTGGTACAATGAGTTTTTTAATATCTAAATTTATTGCTTATTCCAATATGTTTTCTTTTTTCATTGGACTGATTAATTTAAAGAAAAGATTCTTCCTGGCATCATGTATAGTTTTCCTTTCTGTTGCTCTGCAATATTATTTATTTGGACTTTCTAAAGCTGCTTTTATTAATTTACTAATTATTTCTTTAATTTTATCTGGTGTAAGACTGTCTTTCAAAAAAATAATTTTATTTTTTATTGTAATTTTTATAATTACCTCTCTTGTATCCTTGCTCAGGGGTGAAGCCACAACTATCTCTGATTTAATATACCAATTAGTCATTAGAACTAATGGTCTATCCTTGGTTCTGGAAAACAACGCGATAAATATTAACTGGTTTTCTTTGGCAGATAGCGAGTATTTTAAATCTATAATGTCTAGTTTCTTTAGAATGTTTGGTGATAATAGCTTATTGCTTCAAGGTCTGTCTGGCCCTAAGGCTGTATATTTATACCATCTTAACAGTGATGAGCTTGACTACAGTGCATCTTTTCTAACAGATATGATTATTTTATTTGGATTTTTTTTCGGAGTAATTATATCTATGTTATTGGTGATTTTTCTACACAGATATATATTTTTATTGTCCAAATCCAAATTGACCATATTTAAAATGTCTTTACTTTACTCATTAATATTTTCAAGCTTCATAGTTGATAGAAGTTTATTGGATTATTTTCTAACCCCTTTAAAGATGATCCCTTTATTTTACGTTTATTTAAGATTGCTGTACGATCCTAAAAAGGAGTTTTATTAATGTCAAATAAGAATGTTTGTATTTTCTTGCATCAAGGTATGGGCGATTGTGTAATGGCGTTACCATCATTAAACAGGCTTAAAGATGAATCTAATTACAAGGATAAAAAATTTTTTGTAGTGGTTAAATCTAAGCTGGAAGCTGACATTATAAAACTTTCTAAGTTGAAAGTGGAGAGGTTCTTTTTTATTAAATCAACCAATAAGTACCGGCGTTTTTTAAATATTTTAAAAGTATCTTTTTTTCTTAGGTTTAAAGGGATTGATGTGCTTATTGCTCCAATAATATCAGGAAATTTATTTAATTATTTGGCCTTGCGTATAATATCGGCCTCTCGAATTTTTGTTCCTAAAGAAAGGTATATTTCTAAATTATCTTATTCTGACAAACTTTCTGAGTACGGAGAAAACTCCCCGCATTATAGTATTTATATGGCAAATTTTTTTTATTATGCTAATTTGATTAACTCCACTAGTTTGAATGAAATAGTTAAATTAAATATTAACTCTACCTCTTTTAAAGATAGAAATGTCTTTTTAAAGAATTTTAAGTCGATATCTATTGGGCCGGGATGCGGGATAAATGAAACAAACAAGATACCTTCAAATGAGTGGTTTGTCTCTCTATCTAAAAAAATAAATAATATTTCTAGTGTAGAGAAAATTACATTATATGGCGGAGAGAGTGACAGAAAATTGTTAGATTTAATGTTATTAGCTTTTACTAAAACAAAAGTTGAGATTTTGATAAATACAAATGTTAGTACTTTAATTTCTAAATTAAAACGAACTGATTTGATAATTTCTGGAACTACGGGTCCTGGTCATTTGGGAGGATTATCTGGAGTCCCAATGATTATTTTATCCGAATCAACGAATCCAAGGGAGTCGGCCCCTTATGTTAGAGAAGTGGTAAATGTTAGGGCTGGATTGAAATGCTCTCCGTGTTATAGGAGAGGTTTTCCAAATGGATGTGGTTTTAGGTGTGTTGATTTAATTTCTCATTACGATATAATTAAAATCATTACACATAAAAAAAGTAAAAAAGAATTTGATAATGGAATTCTGATTACCAAAAAGTCTAACTCTTTAAGAGTATAGTGCAAAAAATAATAATACCCAATACCAGTATATGCACTTCAAGATTAGGTTTTGGCACCTCATCTTTGCATCATTTACCTTCAAGAAACAAAAGAAAGAAACTAATCCACGCAGCTCTCGATGAAGGTTTTTTGTATTTTGATACTGCCAGAATGTATGGTCATGGAATGTGTGAAAGATCTTTAGGAGATTTTCTCCCCCCTTCTTGGAGGAATGATATAACAATTTCCACAAAATTTGGTATTGTTGCCAATCCATTGTATGAGTCTTTTCCTTTGGCTATGTATGCGGGAAAATCTTTAAGAAAATTATTCAAGCCTTCGTTTAGTAGGGTTTCTAGAGATGTAACGCTCGATGGAGTAATAACAAGCGTATCAAAGTCCTTATCAGCCTTAAAAACTGACAGACTAGACGTGCTTATGTTGCATGAGCCATTGTCTAGTGAAATACCTTTGCTAGAACACTCTATGGAGTGGATTCTTAAGCAAAAAAAGTCTGGAAGAATTGAATATTTTGGTTTGGCTGGTGAGGTTCGGCAATGTATGGAGTTAAAAAAATATTTTGGTGATGCTATAGATATATTGCAGATAGAAGACTCTATTGCAGAGAAGGAGTCTCATGCTATGCATGATAATCACCCTGTACAGATAACATACGGATATATGAGAAAATCATTGAACAATGATATCGCCACCACCCCTATAGAGGCTCTTGATTTAGGGTTAAGGCAGAATTCAAAAGGAGTTGTACTGGTATCAACTAGAAATATTGACAGACTTAAGAAAATATCAAAACTGGTGGAGTAAATGATTTTTGATTTAGAAAAAATAGAAAAAAACGTAGTTAAAAAAAATCCAGAAATTTTAATTATAGGGGCTGGAACGGCAGGGTTGTATCTAGCTAACAAGTTAATGGGAAGTGGTTTAAGTGTACTCGTACTGGACAAGGGCGGTCTGGTCGGAAAGAGACCAAATAAAAATTCTGTTATAAATCTAGGGATGCCTTATAAAGGGTCCTATAAAGGAAGGAGTTTTGGCATAGGAGGAACTTCCACATTATGGGGTGGTCAAATGATTCCGCTATCAGAATTGGATTTTATTGATAGGAGTTCAAGAGGTCTTAAAGAATGGCCAATTAAGCACCAAGACTTAGTCCCTTATTTTGAAAATGTGCGCAAATCACTTGGTCTTAACAGTTACAACAAAAGCTCTCAAAAAAAAATTAAGAAATTTTTTTTTCCTAAGGTTTACAACTTGAGTGAAGATTTTAATTTACGCCTTTCACAATGGATTCCTTTTAAAAAAAGAAACTTTGCGAAGTATTATTATAAAAAAGTTATACATAATAGGAATACAGAGGTGGAGGTATGGACAAATGCACTAACTGAAAAAATCATTAAAAGTGAAGAAAATGAGAATTATAAAATAACAGAAGTTTTGGCAAAAAGCCCATCAGGAAGGGTGCTCTTAGTAAAGGCACATAAGGTTATTATATGTGCTGGAGCACTTGAATCTACACGTCTACTTTTAGAATTTGAAAGTAGATATTCGGACAAAGGGCTAAGAATTAGCCCTGCATTAGGATTGTTTTTTTCAGATCACTTGTCAATTAACCTGGGTGAGATCATCCCTAATAATTTTAAAAATATCAATTTAATGTTAGCACCTATTTTTTATAAAGGGATTATGTATACTCCAAGGTTAGAATTGTCAGCCAATTATCAAAAGATAAATAATAGCCCTAGCGCCTTTGTTCATTTTACTTTTATCACTAAAGGAGACACCTTTTTTGATTTTGTTAGAGATTTTCTTCGGTCAAAACAAGACCGTAGAAAAATAAAAAATAGCTACCCTATATTGTTTGCAATTTGGTCTGTTTTTGGTCTATTTTCAATGGCTTTTTGGAGGTTTTTTTACAGGAGGCTTAAATTTCCAGAAGGGAGTAAGGTTTTAATGCAGATTGATTTTGAACAGGTTGCCAATAAGCATAGTGTCATTCGATTAGAAGATGGGAAAAATGAAAACAGTAGAAGAAAATTAATTATTGATTGGAGGTTAACAGAAAAAGAGATGATAGTTATAGACAAAACCTCTAAAGATGTGGTTAATTTTTTTCAGAATTCTGATTTAAAAAAACACTTTAAATTAAATTCTAATTTTAACAACAGAGATAAATTTAGTGACAGCAATATTTATGATGTGTACCATCCTACTGGAACAATAAGTATGGGCAGTGATGAGACAAATTCAGTTGTAGACCTGGATTTAAAATTACATGGATGTTCAAATCTGTATGTCAGCTCAACGGCAGTATTTCCATCTCCTGGAAGTGCAAACCCAGGAATGACACATTTGGCATTGACAGATAGACTGGGAGATTTTTTACTTAAACAACAAAAAGGAGATGTATGACAGGAAGTATAGCTTTAGGAATGAGAAAATTAGGAAGAATTTTAGGGTTGAATAGGTTGATTGGGCAGCTAATTAATTCAGATTATTATGAGGAAAAATTCGGCAAAGAAATGCTGAAAAGAGCTCAAAATGGAGACGTTATTTGGGATGTTGGTGCTAATATTGGATTTTATACAGAAGAGTTTTTAAATCGAGTTGGGGGTAGTGGGAAAATTTATGCATTTGAGCCTGTACCAGAATCTGTTAAAACTCTGGTTAGTCGCTTTAAAGAGTATGAAAATGTAAATATTCTAAACTATGCTTTAGGAAATTCTGATGGGGAGGTGGAAATGTTGCTTGATGAAAAAGACCCTACCTCTGTTGTTAATAAAATTGTTTCTATAAAGGGAAAAGAAGGTGGGAGTATAGTAAAAATCAGAACAGCTGATTCAATTGTGAGGCTAGATGAGATTCCCCTACCAAATATTATTAAAATTGATGTAGAAGGTCATGAGCTATCTGTAATTAAGGGAATGAGAAGTGTTCTTTCTAGTGGTGACTTGAAGTGTGTTGCAATTGAAGTTCATTTTAAACTGCTAAGCGATCAAGGTGAAGAATCTGCCCCTAAAGAAATAGAGAATATACTATTTGATTATAATTTTACTGTTAAGTGGACAGATCCTTCACATATTGTTGCATTTAGATAATGAGTAAAAAAATCAATAGAAGAGAGTTTGTTAGATTTATTTCCGGAGTTTCAATTGCATCATATTTGATTTATCATTATGCTTCTCAGAAGGATAAACCTTTAAAAGGGGTTTCTGTAAAAGAAGTGTATCAATTAGGATTTTCTATAGGTTGTGCATATACAATGTCTGGGTTTGAGATTCTTCAAAATATTCGTAAAAAAACATATAAAGATGTCGGGTTTGACACCCTACTTGTAGGTAGATTTTACATAAGCAAAAAGGATTTTATTTTAGCTAGAAGGGTCTTGGTGTCATGATATTGGAGGTATCTGACTGGTCTTCGAAGTCGGTACATAAGTCCGATGTGCTTGTTATTGGCTCTGGCGCTGCAGGCACATCTATTGCTCTTGGATTGCAGAAGCTTGGGGTTAGTATTATAGTTACCGAAGGTGGTGGCAGGCTATATACGGAAAAAAGCCAAGAATGTTATGAGGGAGAGAGTTCTGGAATAGAGCTTCCTTACGGGTTGAAAGGATCTAGATTACGCTTTTATGGAGGATCAACTAATTGCTGGGGAGGTATGTGCGGAGAATTAAATGAGGATGATTTTAAAAAAAGAGATTGGATTCCTGATAGTGGTTGGCCGATAAACAAAGGTGACTTGCTTCCATATTATAAAAAAGCGGCTGAATTTCTTGGGATAAATTATTCGAGCGTTAAAAATCCAGAAGAAGTTGACAAGTTTAAAAGGTTTAATGGCTTAGAGTCTCAGTCTTTGGTTCATACAAAAAAACAGAATTTTCAGAATGTGTTTCAAAGCAAGTTTAAGAATGAAAAAAACATGGACTTGTTTCTTAATGCTAATTTTTTAAATTTTTCTAGAGTGAGTTCTGCTGACAAGGTGGATTATATTGAAATCGGGTCATTTAATGGAAAAAAGTCAAAAATACATGCAAAGTTTTTTGTGTTGGCATGCGGTGGAATTGAAAACCCTAGGATTCTTCTAAATTCTGCGGAGGTTGGTCGAAGCGCCTTCGGGAGTGTGCATGATAATTTGGGTAGATACTTTTGTGACCATCCTATTGCTCCTTGTGCTACAGTTATAGATTTGAAAGGTAAGAGTAAAAACTTTCCTTATAATGAGAGTAAAAATTATATTAATGATGGAAAATCATTAGTGATTCCGTATTACCGAATTCCATCTTCAGTGCAACATAAGTACGGATTGTTAAACTCAACATTAAAATTTCAAGAGCAAGAGGATGAAATATCCAGTTCTGCATTTTATGCATGGAGATTGAAGAATTTAATTACCGGCAAGGGTGATCATAAGTTTCATGTTAAGAATTTAGTAGATATTGCGTCCGATCCGTACGGTATTTTAAAGGGAATAATAAGTAAAAATTCATCCAATTCAGGCGAAGGTGGAAAGAGGATAGCAATGCGTTTTCAAATTGAACAGGCTCCACTAAGAAGTAACAAGGTTTCTTTAGTTTCTGATAAAGATTCTCTTGGGCTGAATAGAGTAAAACTTCATTGGGGTTTTTCCGAGCTCGAAATAAAAACTGTTGAAACTAGTGTATCTTATGTGGCTAGTTTAATGAATTATAGAAAGAAAAGCACACTTATGCTTGATAAGCATCTTTTAGAGAGACCAAGTAAGCTTCCTATTGATTTGAGAGGTGGGCAACACCACTCTGGAACAACAAGAATGTCAATAGATCAAAAAACCGGAGTTGTTGATAAAGATTTAAAGGTTCATGGTACGCAAAATCTTTTTGTTTGTGGGAGTTCGGTATTTCCAACAAACGGATGGGTTAATCCCACATTTACAATAATTGCTCTTGGATTAAGACTATCTGAGCATCTGGCTAGGGTGATTCAAAAATAATGAGTTTAGATTGCACAGTATTAATATTAACTTATAATGAGTCTAAACATATAGCTCGCTGCATTGAGTCATTGGGTGATATTTTTGCTAATATTATAGTAATTGATTCATTTTCTACAGATGATACGATATCGATTGCAAATAAATACAAAGCCACAGTTGTTCAGAATGAGTTTGTAAATCAATCTCAGCAATTAAATTGGTATCTAGACAACCACAAAATAAATACGCAATGGTTTTTTAGGATTGATGCTGATGAAGTTGTTACGCCTGAGTTAAAGGTCTCTCTAGAAAGTAAACTTCCTATTTTTTCAAAAGATATTTCTGGCATTACTATAAATAGACGAATATATTTCTTAGGCAAGTGGATAAAACATGGAGGTATTTATCCAATTCCAGTTTTAAGACTTTGGAGGAATGGCTTTGGTAGGTGTGAAGATCGCTGGATGGATGAGCATATTATTGTCAAGGGAAAAGTGATTCATATTACTGGAGACATATCCGATATTAATTTGAACAATTTAACATGGTGGGTGAAAAAGCATAATAATTATGCAACTAGAGAGGCGATTGAAATTTTATTGGCAAAAAAAAAGGTGTTGAAGAATTCTGAAAATTTTCAGCCGGATTTATTAGTTGCAAAAAAGCGATGGATAAAAGAAAGTATATATTCAAGACTTGCACCAGGTGTCAGGGCTTTATTGTATTTTGTTTATAGGTATTTTTTTAGATTTGGATTTTTGGATGGATCTAAAGGCTTTTCATTTCATTTTTTACAGGGTTTTTGGTATCGTTATTTGGTTGATTTAAAAGCAATGGAGTTGGCCGATATGGAAGATGCTTCCATTGTTCAAGTTGTTGGAAAAGAGCACAATGTTGATATTAGCAAGGTTGATAGTTAATCTTATGAAAAAAAAAGACAAACAAATTTCTATTATTACAGTAGTTTACAATAATGCAAAGTGTATTGAAACGTCCATTAAGTCAGTACTTAGTCAAAGTTATGAGAATATAGAGTACATTATTATTGATGGAGGGTCCACTGATGGAACAACAGAAATCATTAAAGAGCTTGGTGATAAGATTTCAAAGTTTGTATCTGAATCTGATAGTGGTATTTATGATGCCTTGAACAAAGGGATTGAAATTTCTTCTGGAGAGGTTATTGCAATTCTTCATTCTGATGATGAATTTTGTAATAAAAATACTGTTTCGAATGTAATGAACCACATGATAGGCTCAAAATCTGAGATTTGTTTTTCTGATGCGGTAATTGTAGATAACTCGTCAGGACGAATTTTGCGTTACTATATGGCAAGCTATTTTAACAAGTGGATGTTTAGGATTGGCTGGATGCCACCACACACAGCTTGTTTTATTGAAAGATCTTTATTTAATGAGCTTGGCTCGTACTCAGTAAATTATAAAATCGCAGGTGATTTTGATCTCTTGGTTAGATTTTTTTATAGTCGTAAGATAAAGTGGTCTTACCTTAATCAAATTTCTATAAAAATGTCAGGAGATGGGGTAAGTAATTCCGGATGGAAAAGCAAAAGGTTGATTTTCAGTGAGGTTAATCGTTCGTTAAAATCTAACGGAGTTTGGTCATTGTCTGTTTTCCAGTTAGCAAGATATATTATTCGCATATTGGAAATAATAAGACCTAAAAAGGGTGGTTGTGATTAATTTTATTACGGGTGGTAGTGGGTTTATAGGTCAAAGGCTAATTGCAGCTTTAAAATGTTCAGGTGATGAACTTCGAGTACTATCTAGAGCGGAACACCCTAGCTACAAAACTATTGTTTGTGATTTACAATCAGAAGTTATTCCAGGTCATGCTTTAAATAATGTTAATACAGTTTTTCATTTAGCTGGATTTGCGCATGATATGCGTGATGCAGATAAGATTGCAGACCTCTACTATAAAGTGAATACGGGTGCGACAGTTCAATTGGCCAATCTTGCGGTTAAGTCTGGTGTCAAGAGGTTTGTGTTTGTGAGTAGTGTTAAGGCGGGTGGAGCTCCACCGCTTGAAACATGCGCGAATGAGATGGATCAGAAAGAGACAGAAGATGTTTACGGAAAAACGAAACGTGAAGCAGAGTTAAAGTTATTAGAGATAGGCCGAGTTTCAGGTATGCATGTTTCAATCATTCGCCCCGCTTTGGTTTACGGCCCTGATGTGAAGGGTAATTTACAGTCGATGTTATCTGGAATTGAGAGGGGATGGTTTCTGCCTTTACCTGAA
>Ga0114933_10004280_pt1 | contig 13456 bp, 11 predicted proteins | sample 4SBtaG_FD_89691 | JGI IMG/M metagenome (GOLD analysis project Ga0114933, IMG submission 89691) | Deep subsurface microbial communities from Kolumbo volcano to uncover new lineages of life (NeLLi) - 4SBTROV12_W25 metaG | ecosystem: Environmental > Aquatic > Marine > Volcanic | place: Kolumbo...
TCACCGGTGCCTACGGGCAATACAACGCACGGTTCTGTCTACGACATCGCCGGCAAAGGAAAAGCCAACCCGCAACCGCTCAACCTCGGCGTTACGCAGGCACTGTAATTCGGGCTTGCGGCTTAGGGCGAAGCCGGTGGCCTTGCGGTTCACGGAAACGTAAGCCAAGCTGCGGATATGAACGAGAAAAAACCAGATATTGAGGGCAACGGGATCAACCGAAAGACGGAATTCGGCGAGCCGCTTTGGCTCGACGTGCTGAAATCGGCTGGCGTGGCGTTGACCTATCTCACAGTTGTCATCCTGCTGGGCGGTGCATTGGCAATCGCGATCATCGCACCTTGGGGCCGGGCCAGCTTCGACTGCTCAATTTATTGTGTGCTCGAACAGTATGTCACTTCGTGGTTTGAACCGTGATCGTTGCCGACGAAGTAACTTAGGGGAGGGTAAGTGTTTATGAGCTTGACGATGCAGCAGATCATCGATCGCGAGGAGATCCGCGACCTTATGTTGCGCTATTCGCGTGGCGTGGACCGTGGTGATTGGGAGATGGTACGCGCTGTTTACCATCCCGATGCACGTGATGATCACGGCGATTTCGTTGGCGACGTGCCGGGCTTCATCGCGTTTGCTAGCGAGCGTGTCGGGCCGCTGCCGCAATGCATGCATTTCCTTGGTAACTGTCTTATCGAATTCGCCTCGGACAAGGTTGCAGTAAGTGAGACCTATTTCATGACAGCGCACACCTTAGACGAGCGGGGCCAGAAGGCCTATGGCGCGGGCGACGGCGCTGATCCAATGCAATTGTCATCGTATGGCCGTTATGTTGACCGGGTGGAGCGCCGAGACGGCGGCCCTTGGTTGATCGCCGACCGCATCTGTGTATTCGAGTCGACCCGCGTCTTTACTGGCAAAGCCCCACCGGTTAAACCCGAATGGACGCAGCAGCAGCGTAGTCAGGATGACCCAATCTTCAAGATGCGACGCGAGGCTGGGATTGATACCTGAACCGCAATCGGGCCCTGTACTACCCAACCGCCAATAGTTCTACGTTTCTTTGAGCGCTGTTCTTTGATTGAGAATGCGTGCTTCCCACGACGTGCATATGGCCAAATTATTGGTATCGGAACCTAAGAAGGGATTGCCGTTATCGATCAATCAATTGGTCATACTTAGCTCTAATGCTTCTAACGCCTCCTGGCACTCGTCCTGTGAGAGGGTTCCAGAATATAATGCCATTCCAAGACTAGATGACGCGGTGTGTGTGATGTGCTTTGCGTATGGCGCAAAAGTGATTATGTCAGCAATTTTAATACCCTAAGGGGGAAATTTGCGCCTACCTTGATAGTTAGGCCCGATAGGGCGGGGTTAGTTAGCCTAGAACAGCCTTGAACTGGCAAGTTCCGCGCCATCTTTCATCGCTTTCAGCTTGGCCCAAACCACGTCTGCAGTAAGACGCCCCATGCCGGCCGATGTATCGAATCCGCAATCGGTGCCCGCCTGGATACGGTTTGGATCGCCGACCATCTCCGCCGCCCGCTCTAGCCGGTCGGCGATAGTCTCCGGGTGCTCGACGAAGGCGGTCTGGGTGTCTATGACGCCAACGATGAGTGACTGGCCGGCTCTCAGCGGAGCATCGCGGAATAGTTTGATCTCGTGCTGGTGGCGGGGATTAGCGAATGGTAGCAGGAAAGCACCCACATCTGCCTGTAGGAGCGCAGGCAGAATTGCCTCCAGTGCCACATCCTTGTCGTGCGGCGATTCATAATTGCCCCAGCAAACATGCAGCCGTATTCTCTCTCGCGGCACGTTACGCACCGCTGCGTTGATACGGATGATGACCCGCTCAACGAAATCGACAAAGGTATTGAGGGATTGGTCGGCGTAGGAGAAGTGCCGTTCCATCGCTAAATCCGGCGCATCTATCTGCAAAAGGTAGCCATACTGGTGCGCTGCTTCGTACTCGACCCGCAAGGCTTCGGAGAGCGCGTCGAGATAATCGTCCTCGCTGGCGTAAAATTCGTTTTTCATTGCTGTCGCGACAATGCCAGGTGAGGGCGCTGTCATGAAGGCGTCCGTAAAGTCCCCGCCGGCCTCCTTCAGCGCAGCAGCGAAAGTGTCGAGTTCCGCCAAGTTGGCGTCTGGATCCGAATAGCCGACAGGCCCGGTGGCTTTTGGAGGCACCCTATTACTAACTGCGATTTTCCTTGCCTCGGCATTCCGCAATTGTGCGGCAAATTCCGGATAGTCGTCTAGTTCGGTGCGGGCCGGCCGCTGCCAAACGCCAGAGAACCCCGTCATGCGACGCTGAACGTAAAGAAAGAAGGCCTCTCGCAGTTGTTCGCCGTCGCTCGGTATATCGATGCCTGCCTCGCGTTGCCGCTCCACTACCCAGCGCGTTGCTGCCTCGGCCTCACGAACCAGTTCAGCGTCGTCGACGACCGCCCCGGAAATCCGGTCGGCGTAAAGCTCAACTAGCCGCTGTGGCCGCGGCAGGCTGCCGGCGTGTGTGGTGAGTATACGCTTTGCGGACACGAAACTATTCGGCGGCCGCTGCCTTCACTGAGCCCCAACTTTTCAGTACTGGTAAAATCTCTTTCGCGAATAGTTTGATACCACGCTCGCAAACATCGTAAGGGGTTCCACCGAACCGGAACGCGACATTGAGCTCGAAATCACCGACTAGGGCTCGGCGTTCCTCCAGGCCACGCAGGATCTTATCGGGTGTGCCCCAGCTTGCGGCTTTCATGAAGCCGTCAACGGCTCCACCCATTCCGGTTTCCTTCGCGATCGCGGCTTTCTGCTGGTAGGAGTCGTAACCCTTTACAGTTGCGAAATGCTCGCCGAGGAATTCGTAATGGTAGAAGTTGCTCTCGACGAACTTGCCCTGATACTGACGCGCCTCTTCTTCGCAGGCCGCTAGATCGGTGCCGCAGACGACGAATTCAGTGAGCATCGGTGTCGGCGGTTCGGTACCGTGAATTTTGCGATGTAGCTCGCGGCCACGCTCGATCACTGGCAAGCGCATCTCCCAGGGCCGATCGGCGAACATAACTACATGGGCCCCTAGTTTGGCGGCGGACTTCACCGAGTCCTCGCTGGATGCAACTGCATAGATGCGGCCGTCGAAGGAATGCTGCGGCCGTGGGCGGATCTCGGTGCGCGGCTGCTTGTAGTGTGGCCCGTCGCCTTCGATAAAGCCGGTCTCCAGCGCCTCGACGATCATTGGCGCTGCCTCGTCGAAGCGGGTCCGCGATTCGTCCATGTTGATGCGGAAGGCCTCAAATTCACGCCGCGCCAGTCCACGCCCAAAGCCAAGCCGCAATTTGCCCTTGCTTAGCATGTCGAGTACTGCGGCATTCTCTGCCACCCGCAGTGGGTCGTGCCAGGGTAGGATTACTGCTGCTGTGCCGACATCCATGTGAGGGTAAAGTGCCGTCATATGGCTCATCAGATGCATGTTGTCCGGCACAAAGGAGTAGTCGTTGAAGTGATGTTCGGCCGACCACAGGCAGTCGAAGCCGGAATCTGCTGCAATTGCCGCGAGGCGTAACTCCTCCTCCCAGACCCGGTCGTCCGGGCAGTCGTCCCAGCCATAGTTGGTGAACAACATCATCATACCGACATCCATTGGGTATCTCCTTAGCTGCTATTCGTTCCTGTTGAACATGCTTTATTCCGCCGCGCTGGCCACGTTGGTGGCATCGGCGTGCTGCTTGAAGACGGGCATCACCTCGTTCGCTAGCAGCGTCATTGTCTGTTTGCCGAACTCGGGGCTCCATTCCAGCGCCATGGCGGTTAGCACGCCAAATGGGCCAGTCTGGTCGCGTAGCGCGACCAGCTTGTCGGTGACTGTTGCGGGTGATCCCCAGGCGACTTGATATTCTGCAACCTCCTGCCAAGTGATCAAATCTGGGTCAGGATGGTCTTCGGGTGCGACGAAGGAGAGCAGGCCGCGCGCCTTCAGCGAAGACAATAGGTAGCGAAACCAGAAGCTCACTGGCCCATCTGGGTCCATGATGTATTCGTGCGCCTCCTGGTCAGAGCGTGCCACGATGATGTTGCGAGACACACGCCAGATATCCGGGTCGGCCGTGCGGCCCGCCGTCGCGCTACCTTCCTGGTAGGCTTGCCAATGGCTCGCCGTGTAGCGTGGGTGTAGGAAGGCGGCGCCGGAAATCGGAATCCAGCCTTGCTCGCCGGCCATACGTGCGCTACTGGAATTCGGCGACATGATCGAGATCGCGATCGGTGGGTGCGGCTGCTGATAGGGCTTGATGAAGCAGCCGACCCCGTAATCGACTCGTCCGGTGTCTTCAATTTTAACATTCCAGAAGTCGCCTTTGCGTGTGTAAGGCGGCTCGCCGTCCCAGATTGCGAGAATATGCTCGATCGACTCGCGCACCATGGCGCCGCGGTCTGTGCCGCCGCCGACCTCGAAGAGCTCCACATCCGAGGAAAGGCTGCCATTGCCGATGCCCATCTGGAAACGACCCTTAGAAAGATGGTCGAACAGGGCCGCCTGGCCGGCGATGCGCGAAGGGTGTTGGTGTGGCAGGCAATAGACGCCCGGCCCCATTTTTATTTGCTTGGTCTCGCCGAGCAGCGTCGCTAGGAACACCATCGGATCGGTGATCGGTTCCGAGGTCGCAGCGGTATGCTCACCGACCCAGATCTCGTGATAGCCGAGCCGGTCAGCCAGTAGGACAGTCTGCCTGTCCTCTTCCAGCACCTGGGTTAGGTCGCGTTTCGGGTCGTGGACGGGCTGCATGAACATGCCGAGGCGCATTGCGGTCCCTTTCATTAACGAAAAAGATTTGAACATGATGGTACGGCCTTGAATGGCTCAGGCCAAGTTTGTGTCGTTTGATTGCGGCGTTGACATTGGGTGATAGGCTGTTGCCCAGGGAATTGATGGAGAATGAAATGCCGACTATCGATGCGCAGGTTCATTGCTATGAGCGAGACCATCTGGGACGGCCCTGGGTCGAAGTGTTGACCGGACCGCCAGAAGTGACCGGCGACGATATGGTTAAGGCGATGGACGAAGTCGGGGTCGACGGCGCAATCTTGGTATCAGTCTGGACCATGTACCGATACGACGACAGTTACGCAATCGACGTGCACGCGGCGCATCCAGATCGGTTCGCACTGGTCAAGCCAATCGACCCTGACGACGAAGCCTCGGAAGAGACGATAGCTGACTGGGCGGCGCGCGACGGTACGGTGGGCGTGCGTATAATGATGCGGCCGGGCCTGTCGGAGGCTGCAGATGATCCTGGTATCGAGCGTATCTGCGCTGCTGCGGGTCGGCATGGGCTGCCGCTGAATTTGGCCTGCAGTGGCCGTCTGCCGCAGGTTGGGCAGATAGCAGATCGCTACCCGAACACGCGCATCGTCGTCGATCATCTGGGGGTAAAGCAGCCGCAACATCCACCCGTGCCGGAGGAGCCCTTCGCCTTCCTGCCGGACCTGCTCGCTCTGGCGCAGTATGACAATATCGTTGTCAAAGTGACTGGTGCCTGCACACTTTCTCAACAGCCCTTTCCGTTCGACGATATCTGGGACCCGATGGCAAGGGTCTTCGACGCGTTTGGTTTTCAACGATGCCTGTGGGGCACCGACTGGACCCGGGCCATCAACATGGTGAGCTACCGCGATGGCGTAGAGCCGTTTCGACTTACCGACCGGCTGACCGGCAGCGAGCGGGAGATGCTGATGGGGGGCAGCTTGACGGAGGTCTATCGTTGGATGCCGACTTCGGGTTAAGCGACCGGTCGCGTTTCGCTAAAAATCTGCGTCCGTTTCAAGATGCGGCGTTGGGCGTCCGGAAAGGGTTCCCTGCGGTGCATTGTGGCGCGATTGTCCCACAAGACTAGGTCGCCGACCCGCCATTCATGCGTCCAGATATATTCGTCTCGGGTCTGGTGGGCGAAAAGGGTTTCGAGTAGCGTTTCGCTCTCGTCCTTGGTCATGCCGACAACGTTTTTGGCGAAATTGGGGCTCACGAAGAGCGTCTTGCGCCCAGTCTCCGGGTGAGTGCAAACAATCGGATGATCAACCGCCGGTTCCGGATTCTGTTCCGGCCTGAAATGTAAATGCGTCGCCCGCAACCCCGCCAGCCGCGCCTTCATCGCTGCGTCTAGCCCGTCATAGGCCGCGTTATTGTTGCACCATGACGTGGCACCGCCTTGCGCTGGGATCTCCACGGCGTAGAGCAGCGAAAACGTTCCTGGATGCGGCATATAGGAGAGGTCCGAATGGAATAGGATTTCTCCATGGCCCAGTGAGCCGATTGGTTTTCCATCCTCCCGCACGTTGGAGACCATCATGATCTCGTCGGTCAGCCGATCTGGTTGATTGTCGCGGATATGCACCGAGGCTGGGCCGAAGTGGCGGGTGAAGCCCACCTGGGCTGCGTCGTCTAGCATTTGGTTGCGAAAGAAGACGACGCAGTGCTTCAGGACCGCCATCCGCACTGCGGCCACCATCTTGGCGGAGAGGGGATAGTTGAGATCCAGTCCGATGATCTCCGCGCCCAGCGCGGCACCGCTCGGGACGATTTGCATGGTTTCCTGCTTGTTTGGATCATGAGTCACTGCAGCCTCCTTTCAATCCAATATCTTTGCCTTCTGGACAGCTTCGTTCAAATGGCAAAAGCGGGAATGAAATAAAGATTAGATTTTGTTGATATTTTTGTTCCCTGTGCCCCCCCTGATGGGAACCCAGGCTGAGCCAAGAGCGCATTCAGAACGAACAGCGATGCATTTCTTGGCTGGACATATCGCCTTTTGATCGGTAACCAGTCTTAAAATTCACCTTAAACTCGGATTTCATGCCAACCCGCACCTATTTTACGCGCGCTGGCGCGGTTGCATGATGACGCGCCGCGTCTGCTTCATGATCTTCTGCGGCGTTCTGGTCGTCATGATTGGCGGTGGGTTGCGGCAGTCCTTTGGCGTGTTTCTGCGGCCAGTCTCCCTCGATTTGGAGATCGGTCGTGAGCTATTCGGACTGGTAATCGCTATGCAGGCGCTGATCTATGGGATCTCGCAGCCAGTCGCCGGGATGTTGGCCGACCGTTTTGGGGCTATCCGGATCATTGTCGCCGGCGCGGTGCTGTATGCTCTTGGTCTCTGGCTCGCGAGCATCGCTATGTCTGGGGCTGATCTGGGGTTGGGGCTTGGCCTTGCGGTTGGTCTGGCGCTGAGTGGTCCGAACCAAGTGCTGGTTATGGGCGTGGTTGGTAAGGCCGTGCCGGAAAACAGACGCAGCATTGTCTTTGGAACGATCATCGCGTCGGGGTCGCTTGGCATGTTCTGTTTCGTGCCAGGTGCGCAATTTCTGATCGATACTGTTGGCTGGCGCGACGCTTTTTTTTATCTGGCTCTGTTACTGGTTTTGGTGCCTCTATTAGCCATTGGCCTAGGCAGCGCTCCGCCCGTGCCCATTGCCGGCCCGAAACAATCGCTGCGAGAGGCGATCGATGAGGCGAGGGGGCATTCTGGCTATCTGCTACTCACGGCTGGCTTCTTCGTCTGTGGTTTCCATGTCACCTTCATCGCGACCCATCTTCCCGCTTTCCTAGTCGACAACAATGTTTCGCCGACCTTTGCGGCGAACGCGCTCGGGCTTATTGGGTTGTTCAATATCGTCGGGGCATACATATTTGGCGCGCTGGGCGATCGGTTCAGCAAGAAGAACCTGCTGTGTCTGATATACATCGCGCGCTCGATCGTGATGGGGATGGTTCTGATTGTTCCGATCAACGACGTGACGGCGCTGATCTTCGGCGCCCTTATGGGTGTTCTCTGGCTCGCCACAGTGCCGCTGACCAGCGGGATCGTCGCGCAGGTTTTTGGGACACGTTATTTCTCGATGCTTTTCGGGGTGGTGATCATGAGCCACCAGTTCGGCAGCTTCGTGGGTGCCTGGTTGGGAGGTTACATCTACGATGTCACCGGAACCTACGATCTGATGTGGCTTGCCGCGATGGGCGTTGGTCTATTGGCGACCGTGCTGCATTGGCCGATCCGAGAGGCGCCGCTGGCACGGCTCTCCCGCAGATCGGTCTGATAACAGCTACCAGCTGCCGGTATTTTCCATAGTGGCCCAAGGCTCCTGCGCCTCTTTTGCGCCGCCTTTTTGCAGAAGCTCGATTGAGATATTGTCTGGTGTGCGTATGAAGGCCATGTAACCGTCGCGCGGCGGCCGGTTGATGGTAACGCCATTGTCCATAAGCTTTTGGCACGTGCCGTAGATGTCATCGACTTCAAAGGCGAGATGGCCGAAATTGCGGCCGCCGATGTATTCTTCCGGGTCCCAGTTATAGGTCAGCTCGACGACAGGCGCTTTCGTTTCGTTCGCCGTTCCGATGTCCTCCGAAGCTGCCAGGAAAATATTCGTGTAGCGGCCTTTTTCGCTTTCCGTCCGCCGCGTTTCGACCATGCCCAACAGGTTGCAGAAGAAGTTCAATGTTTCATCCAGGTTCGAGACACGCACCATGGTGTGTAGATAACGCATTTCAGGTTCTCCCATCCTTTGAATTGCTTGTACAATTCGTATCACGTGCGACGCGCAAGGCAAATTCTCCGCCCGTCGCTATCTCTGGATTGGTAAAGCGACGGTTGTGAACGGAATTGACTAACTTTTGATCCAGTCTGCTTGATAGGCTCAAACGTTATGAGGAACGTGCACGTTATTCGCAGCTTAAAACTATTGTCGGACTGAAACTCAAACTCTGTGACGATGAATACAATGGTAGCTAATCCGGAAACCGAACGGCAGGAGGCGCGAAAGGCGAAACGGCAGTTACTGTTCTCCGTTACCGTCGCAATCGTTGTCGCCGGCGGCGGTTGGTACGGGTTTGAGATGTTATCTGATTCGATGATAAAGGCCGGCCTGCAACCCAAATCCTGGGCCCGCGCCGCGGAGGAAAGACGCAAAGCCGACCTGATAGAAGTGCAGCAAGATCGCGACCAGACGGAGGCCGTGCCCGTGGCTCCAGTCGTGCCGATCACGCCGGCGTTGCCCGGGCAATTCGTTTTGCCATCAGCCGACACTCTGCTCAGTCTAGCGCGTGAACACATCGCCGAGCACGACATAGTTACGGGGGGGTTGCTGGCGCTTGCGGCTCTGCCGAAAAACTTGGATGACCTCGCCTCTGAGACGGCTTCGGCAGCATTGTCTGTTCTGTACGATGTATATCTAAAACGGCGCGAGGTTTCCGTGTTGAGCGGGCACGGCAAGTTCGTGCGACTTGCCGCCTTCAATGCCAAAGGAACTATGGCGGTGACTGCTTCTTCGGACCAGACCGCTCGGCTGTGGGACGTGTCTACGGGAGAAGAGATCGCCAAGCTGGAGGGGCATGACGCGGAGGTTTGGTCGGCCGCTTTCAGCCCTGACGGTGCGCGGGTGATGACCGTGTCTTTCGATGAGTCGGCGAGGCTCTGGGATGTCAAGACCGGTGGCACCATCGCGGTGCTTAAAGGGCACCGAGGTAAGGTTAACGTTGCTGCCTTCAGCCCGGATGGCCGCCGCATGCTGACCGCTTCCTACGACAATACAGCGCGGGTCTGGGATGTCGCGAGCGCGGCGACGCTGGCTGTTCTGGAAGGGCACGCAGCGCTGATCCGGTCCGCTGCCTTCAGCAGCGATAGCGGCCGGGTCGTTACCGCCTCGCGCGACGGTACTGCACGGATCTGGGATGCTGAGACTGGCGCGGCGCTCGTGGTATTGCGCGGACACACGCGGGAGGTCCGCGTTGCTGCCTTCAGTCCGGATGGTAGCCGGGTCGCGACGGCATCGGCGGATGGTTCTGCGCGGCTTTGGAATGCGACGACAGGCGCGATGATTTCCATACTGAGTGGTCACGACCGTTACGTCACGGCGGCGTTTTTTAGCCCTGACGGGCGGAGGGTGATCTCGGCTGCCTGGGGTGACAATACGGCGCGTTTGTGGGATGCGGAAACTGGGGCGGCAGTCGCCGTCATGGCTGGACACCGCGGTGAGGTCAACGGCGCAGCATTCAGTCAGGACAGCCGTTATATCGTAACTGCCGGTGGCGACAACACCGCGCGGGTATGGGATGCTGTGACAGGTGCACCGCTTAGCGTTCTGGCTGGCCACGCTAACCAGGTTTACACCGCTACCTTCAGCCCGGATGGCGCGACTATCCTGACCGCGTCTGCGGACGGTACGGCACGACTGTGGTCTGCGCATGACGGGATCTCGGCGACCCGTCTGGCGGTTGCGGAGGGCGTTCGCCTGCTGCAGTTCAATGGGCCGGGTCAACTGGTGATGTCAAACGAAACCGGCGAAATCGAAGTCTGGAACCTTGAAACCTCGCATCGATACAAGGTCGACGAGCTTGAGGAACGCGCGGCGGCGGGCGTTCTTTCCGTCGCGGTTGATGCACACGGTACAGCGCAGCTGGTGGAGAAAACGAACGGCAAGACAATTGCGGTGTTGCCTGGAAAATACGAAGGACGTAAATCGGCATTGGTTGATCCGATGGGCAAAACGCTGGCGACCCTCACCGAGGATGGGGTGGTAAGGCTTTACACTATCTTCCCGAACCTGGCCGAACTCGCCACGCATCTGGAAGCAGTGCTTCCCCGAAAACTGACGCGGACGCAGCGCATGGAACTGACCCGGGTAGCCAACACCATACGATAGTTGCCAAGCGCCGCGCTAATCGCGACACTCAGTCTCCCCTTGGAATTCAGGAGTTTTCAACGTGATCGTAGGAATCGAGGTCGGCGGTACCTTTACCGACCTGGTAATGGTCGATGAAGCTGGGCGGCTGCGCGTGCACAAACTACCATCGACGCCGCATGACCCAAGTGTTGCCGCCGTCACTGGGCTTTGCGAGATCATTGAGGCGGCCGGGGTCGGAGGCGATGCCGTCTCGGAGTTGCTGCACGGCTCAACCATCGCCGCGAACGCACTGATCCAACGGCGCGGCGCGCGCACAGCGTTGCTCACGACTAAGGGCTTCCGCGACGTACTTTTCATCCAGCGCCAGGACAAGACCGTCGTATACGACATGTTTTACCAGAAGGCGGAACCACTGCTGACCCGCGACAAAGTTTTCGAGGTCAAGGAACGAATGGATGCCGACGGTGCGGTAGTAACCGCGCTTGACTTGACCGCAGTAGAATTGCTGATCGAAGAGTTAGTTTCTCAGCACAACATAGAATCGATTGCGGTTTGCTTGCTCCACGCTTACGCCAACCCAGCACATGAGCAGGCGATCGGCGAGATCATTGCGCGCAAGCACCCTCAACTGCGCGTCTCGCTGTCCTCCGAGGTGGCGCCGGAGCATCGCGAATACGAGCGGACTAGTACTGCCGTGATAGACGCTTATATTGGCCCGGCGGTGGAGAAATACCTGACACGTTTTGGCGACTCGGTGCGCGAGGTGGGTTTCGGCGGAACGCCGCTTATCATGCAGTCTAACGGTGGCGCGGTGCCGCTGGAGACGGCCCGGCGGCGCACGGCGAACATGTTCGTTTCCGGTCCGGCTGCAGCAGTGACAGCGGCCTCGGAAGTGGCACAGGCGACCGGTATATCGGATGTTATTTCGATCGATGTTGGTGGGACGAGCTGCGATGTTTGCTTGATTACCGGTGGGATGCCGCAGACGACGGTTAAGGGCACGGCGGAGTTTAGTGTCGACGGGTTACCGCTTAACGTGGTGATGACAGACATCGTCACTATCGGTGCCGGTGGTGGGAGTATCGCTCATATCGATGCCGGCGGCATGCTTCAGGTTGGACCGCAGAGCGCGGGTGCTGATCCTGGACCGGCCTGCTACGGCAATGGGGGTGAGGGTTTCACCCTGACCGATGCGATGTTGCTGCTTGGCCTGCTCGATCCGGCGACAACACTCCCCGGTGGAATCGAACTCGATCCGAGACTATCGGAGGCAGCGGCGGTGGATCTCTGCGACCGACTGGATCTAACGCCAATCGAGTTGGCGGAGCGAGTGTACCGTATCGCCATCGTCAACATGGCGCAGGCGCTACGCAGGGTCAGCGTCAAGCGCGGCTACGACCCACGCCAATTCGCGCTTCTGCCCTGTGGCGGTGCTGGCGCGCTTATCGCCGGGCCCCTGGCGGTTGAGATGGCCATGGATAAAATCCTGGTGCCGCCGCATCCGGGAATATTCTCTGCTTACGGACTGGCGGTCGCCGATGTACGGATCGACTATGTCCGGGCTGATGGCGCGGTGCGAACAGATACGATGAGCCAAGAAGATTTTGCTGAGCGAATTGAAGATCTTAGCGGCCGCGCGGCGGCGGAATATGGGGCATTGGGTTATGACACCGACGCGCTTAACCTCACCTTCGCTGTTGACGCGCGCTACGTTGGCCAAGGTTATGAACTACGCGTGCCGATCGATCCAGCAGAGGTTGCCCGCGGCGGTGTTGCGGTTTTGATTGAAAAGTTCCACCAGCTGCACGAACAGCAATATAACCACGCCTTCCGGAATAGCCGGGTCGAGGCGATCTCATTTCGACTTACCGCGGAGCACCCAAGACCGGCCCTGTCCCATGATTTGGTGGGCAGTGGCGGGACAGATAGTACGGGATCGCGTGAGATTAGCTTGCCGGGAATGACGGGGTCATATGCGATCTATAAGCGCGATGGTCTGCCAAAGAGCTTCGCGGCTGACGGTCCAGCCATCATCGTCGAGGCAACAACTAGTACTCCGGTGCCCCCGGGTTGGCGCTTCGAGGTCGTTAGTAATGGCGCAATCAAGTTGAGCCGGGAGGGTGCATGACCACGATCGATCCCGCTGACTTCAACGTCGTCTCTAGCGCCTTCAAATCCATCGCGCAGGAAATGCAGGATATCATGCTGCGCGCGGCTTATTCTTCGCTGGTGCGCGAGGCAAAGGACTGCTCGACTTGTGTTATGGATGCCGATGCGAGGACGGTGGCGCAGGCAGAGGCTATCCCTGTCCATATGAATTCACTCGCCGCCGCGGTGCCCTTCATCAAGGCGAAGCATAATTTGTCTGAGCTCGGGCCGACTGATGCCTTTATCACCAACAACCCCTATCAGAACGGTCAGCATCTGAACGACATCATCTTCATCATGCCGGTCTTCCACGATGGCACGCTGGCCGCCTTCACCGGCAGCATCTGCCACCATCTAGAGCTGGGCGGAGCGGTCGCTGGCTCCAATGCGGATGCAACTGAGCTTTACCAGGAAGGGCTGATCCTGCCGACCTTGCGGATCGACACCGAAAAGGACCTGAATGACGGGCCGGTGGAACAAATCATCGCTGCTAATGTCCGCCTACCGGAGACGATCATCGGCGACTTCCATGCGCAAATTTCCGCTGTCATGCGCGGTCGCGATTTGCTGCAACAGCTGTTCGAGCGCCACGGGCTGGAATTAGCGACGGCTTGTATGGCGGAACTGCAAAGCTATTCGGAGCGTATGA
>Ga0114933_10004282_pt1 | contig 13456 bp, 13 predicted proteins | sample 4SBtaG_FD_89691 | JGI IMG/M metagenome (GOLD analysis project Ga0114933, IMG submission 89691) | Deep subsurface microbial communities from Kolumbo volcano to uncover new lineages of life (NeLLi) - 4SBTROV12_W25 metaG | ecosystem: Environmental > Aquatic > Marine > Volcanic | place: Kolumbo...
CAACTATCCAACTATCCAACTATCCAACTATCCAACTATCCAACTATCCAACTATCCAACTATCCAACTATCCAACTATCCAACTATCCAACTATCCAACTATCCAAACTATTCGCATAATCCAGAAAGGATAAACTGTGAAGATTTTTTGAATGCTTAGTGTTCATTTTAAATCTTCATCGGTGCCAAAAACTAAAGCGATTTTGTTTATTCTTGAGACTTGTCAATTACAATGTACTAAAAATTTTTGTTATTGTAATGCTGGTTATCACACTAAACCAAAAGAAATATTTTTATCAACATCTCAACATTCCAATGTCACTTGTCAATTTATCAAACATTTCTTTTGCTAGTGCTAAATTATTTTGTGTTAAAACTAATCTAAGAGGTAATCTTCTTCTTAGTACTATGTATGAATTTATCATTCGTTGTGTTATTTGTGTGACACTTTCTGTTTTGTCATCTGACATATTTCTAATAAAAAATCTATTAAATTTAGGTGGTGTAACAATATCATAATAACCAATCAATAACCAAGCAGAAATTGGGTTTGCAGCTATGGAATACAAAACTCTAATGTTATATTTGTTACATTTTATCAACGGTAAGCATATAATGACAACACTTCTCAATAATTTGTTGTATTTTTTATTTGATTTGTCAAGGTGTGTGTCACTGTTAATTTCTATTGTATCATCATTTATTTGTGAAATAAGTATACTTGATACACAATCATCATCATCATATAAACAAAGCGTGGTAAACTCTTGGTTAAACATATAATCTTGTAAAAATGCAAATTCTCCAGATAAATTTTTTAATTTATCTAATTTTAATGATAAATTTGGACATTTCATTTTTAATTTTTGATTAAGTTCTTCTAATTTGATCCAGGCATTTTTCAAATTCAAATCTTCACAATCTGAATATTCTAACAATTTTTTTTTTTTAAATCTATGTATTTTGTAGTCCTTTGATTCTTCATGAACATTTTTTGTAAAAAAACTCCTGTTTATTGCAGATTTCAATTCTTCGTCAAGTTTGCTTAGATAGGTGATTATTTCAGAATCTCTGTTCAAAATAAACACAACACTTATACCATAAAATACAAAATAATTCGTACTTGATTTGAAAATCCTATATTCTCTGTTGTACATTTCATCAGTTACAATTATGAATGAACGTCTTTTAGTAATTGTAAATCTGTTTGATATTTTTTCTTTATCAATTTCAATTGTTATATAACCTATTTTTCTATTTGATCCTCCAATTTTATTTCTGCTATGTTTGATAGTTCTGTAAGACTGTAGCAATTTTTTTAATATTTGTTTTCCTTTACAACTATGAATTAAATGATGTTTTTTGTTACACTATCAACAATAGTATTATACATACATATGTATTTATTTTTTTACATCTAAACATAACAATAATGTTCATAATTCAAGAAATACAAAAGCAAAATAATCAGTGATGATAATATCATTAGTAATACAACTAATGTTATCAAATATCGATAGTAAAAAAAAAACAAATTATGACTAAATCTCAAATAAATAGATTTTTTTGTTCACTTTGTCAGTTCTGAAAAAGACAAGGAATTAATTTTATCTGTCCAAAAATTTTCTCAATTAATTTAATGTTAATAATAGGTCATAGAGGTTGTAAATATGCCAAAGAAAACACATTAGATGCTTTTAAGTGTGCCATTGATTGTGGTGTTGATATGTTAGAATTAGATATTCAACCATCAAAAGATATGGAAATTGTTGTTTGTCATGATATCAATTGTGAACGATTAACACCATTGAAAGGCTTGGTCAGAAATACCAATTATAAAAAATTGAAAAAATTCAATGTTTTTTCTTTGAATGATGTTTTAGAACTAACAAAATTTGCTAAAAATATCAAATTATATATTGAATTTAAAGGTTCGTACAATGAAATATTTTTAAAAAAAGTTATTTTTGTTCTTAGAAATTGTAAAAAAAATAATATTTATTTAGCATCATTCAACTACAAATATTTTATTAAATTATTGGATTATAAAAAAAACTGTAATATTGGTTATATCACTTGTAACAATTACAAATTTATAAATAGAATTGAAGAAGCCGATTTTATTTCATTTCACCATGAATTTATTGATAATGATGTGGCAAATCATTTCAAAAAAATCGGACTTAATATTTTTATCTACACAATAAATAGAAAAAGCATTCTTCTCAACATAATTAAATATGAGCCTGATGGAATAATAAGTGATGTTCCAAATCATATTATCAGTTGGTTAAATTCAACAAACCAACATATAAAATAATATTTTTATCATTCTATAATGTTTGACAGATATGACTCATTAATTGGAAAAATAATATCAATCCATGATCTTCGAATAGTAATTATAAAAAATAAAAATAGATGGAAAATAATTGATGAAGATAATGACGAATTTGTAGTTCAGTACAAATATGATTATCCTGATTGTTCAGAAATTATCAACAAAACAAATAATCTCTGTCATTTACCCATAAAATTACAAATAAATCATCAATATAGAAATATTTTAAAATTTATCAAAAATAAAATGTCCTACTGTGTTTTTCATATTGTGGAGGATTTTCTTAAAGATACATACACCACAACGGTAAAGAAAATTTATTGCAAAGATATGAAAGGAAATTGGTTGATCAATAGTAAAAAAAGAACATTTTTTAATAAAAATAAAAAATATAATAAAAATTCATTTTGTTGGACATGGGATCCTGAAAAAGAATCTTTCAAACTTTTGAGTTTGTAAACATTTATAAAACGAATTACGAAATTTGATTTCACATGGTTTTTTTTTGTGAACAAAAATGACCAAACAGTACAATGAAAAACCATCCCAAAAATGTTATGAACAAAAAACTTCTGAAAATCATAATGAAAAAAAAATAATTAAAAATAATTTAGTTAAAAAAAAATCAATTAAAAATTATAAAATACAAAAACCATTCATTAAATGGGTTGGTGGAAAAACACAAATAATCAGCCATATTATTCCTATGATACCAACCGAAATTTGTAATTATCATGAGTTATTTTTGGGAGGAGGCAGTGTTTTATTGGCAGTACTATCTTTACAAAAACAAAAGAAAATTGTTATTAAAAATAAAGTTTATGCGTATGACATTAACAAAACACTTATTAATGTTTATAAACATGTCCAAAATAATAAAAATAAATTATATGAATATGTTAATTCATACATCAAAGAATATGACAGTATAAAAGGTGATATTGTGAATAGAAAAGCAATATCTATCGAAGATGCCAAAACATCAAAAGAAAGTTATTATTATTGGATAAGGAATAAATATAACAACATGGATAAAAACACAATAGAATATTCTGCTTTGTTCATGTTTATTAATAAAACATGTTTTAGAGGAATGTACCGTGAAGGACCAAATGGTTATAATGTGCCTTATGGTCACTATAAAAAAACACCTTCAATCATTACTAAAACAAATTTGGATTATATTAGTAATTTAATTAAAAATGTTGAATTTATCCATAGTGATTTTAGTTCTTCGATTAAAAATGTGAAAAAAGGTGATTTTGTATATTTAGATCCACCATATGCTCCCCAAAATGAAACATCATTTGTATGTTATGTGGCAAATGGTTTTAATTTAGAAAAACACAAAACATTATTTAGTGAAATAAAAAAATTAGGTAAAATTAAATTTATAATGAATAATGCTAAAGTAAATTTGGTGATGAACAGTTTCAAAGATTATGAATCTAAGGATATTACAGCAAGAAGAGCTATCAATTCCAAAAAACCAGGCTCAACCACAACAGAAGTTATTATTTATAATTGATCAAGAATTCAATAATGGATTCTTTATATGAATTGTTCTCTCCCCAAAATACTGGTATATTTTTTAATTTCAAATATTCTAATTCTGCTTCACAATTATTCTTAAACCATTTAGATAAACAATATATATAGACAATTTTATAATCTGGGAAAGTCCTGTTATATTGCCATTTTTTGAAGTCAGATGTCTGTATTTTTTCACACACGGAGCCAGGTTTTTGTTGAAATTTCTTTTCGATGATAAATATTATTTTATTATTTTGGTTTATATAACATTCATCTGGATTTTTACACCCATGTGCTTTTTTTATTTTAGTGTCTATATGATTATTCATAGATCTAAATAAACCTGATTTTTTTGTGGCAATAAACACTAATTCATGGTTGTTAAATCTTATTTTGTTTGAATGTTTATTTTTTTAATTATGGTGTAACACTCATCCAAATTAGTTAAACTTTCATATGATAATCCATTTTTATTTGTATTTTTCCCTCCAGCACCAGTCCCTTTGTTTATGAAATATTTTTTTTGGTCATTTATTTTCATTTTCATTATTTTTTTTTCAAACTCATTTTGTACATATACATTCTTCAAAATAAATATAAATTGATTTTGAAGCAAATTTTTCTTATAAATTAAAAAATACGTTGACTGGGAATCGAACCCAGAACTCATCCGTGGCAGGGATGTATCATACCATTCAACTATCAACGTTTGGAACTGGTGGGCATTGATCCCACTGTTTTTTGTATACAAAACGAACGTTCTACCATTTGAACTACAATCCCTTGAAGCCTATAGACGGATTCGAACCGCCGACCTACTGCTTACAAAGCAGTTGCTCTACCACTGAGCTATGTAGGCAAATTTGCGGATAACGGGTTTCGAACCCATAACCTTCAGATCTTCAATCTGACGCTCTCCCATTTGAGCTACATCCGCTTCTATCATTTCGTGACCAAACCAGTTAGGCTTTGAAAGATATGGGCAAATTTGCGAATAGCGGGGATCGAACCCGCGACCATCAGTTCATGAGACTGACACTCTTCCAACTGAGCTATATTCGCAATTAAATTTGCGTGAAGTGGGATTCGAACCCACGAGTGAAAAACACATTGCGGCCTAAACACAACCCCTTGGACCAACTCGGGCATCCACGCTTAGTGAGAATATGGAGAATCGAACTCCAACTATGAGAGCCACGGTCTCATGTGCTACCATTACACTATATCCTCATATTTTATTCAAAATTTTGTGTTTAAGTGAAAAATAATATTCTTTAAGTACAAACTATTTTTTGTTAAAATAATTTTTCACCCAATATAATAAAATATTTTATTTTTCAAAATACAACGAATTAAATCTACCCATCCTTTTCAGTCTTTAGAATCAGTTACGAACTTCTAAAAGAACAAATAAATTTTTAACTAAATTGCTTTAATATTTTTCAATGTTTTATTTTACAACGTCTTATTTTATAATATTAGGTTTTTGTAGATTTCTGGCTTTAGTAACTGATAATGTGTTTGACCAAGATCTTTGATGTCTATGATACCTTATACCATTCATGTTCAATAATGATGAATTAGCATTATTTGAAGTTCTTTCAGTTGCATTTGGCCCAGCACCACCATTATACTCTGCTGATAAAATAGCTCTATTTTTGATTTCTTGAATATGACTACTACAATCTGATGTTCTTTGTTTAAGATTTGACATTATATATAAATGTAAGAAAATATTTCTAAAATATCAATTAATGATTGAGCATTAATCGATTCATCTTGTGAAAATGTTGTTCAATGGCATTATCATTATATTTTAGTCTCATTTTTCTATCCTTTTCTTTTAGTTTATTTAATTTAAGTTGTTCAAAATAACTATCTTGTTGTTTTTTTGACATTTTGGTGTTTTGACGGCTCCTTTCCAAATCTTTAATATTTTTATAAGTCTTGATTTTGACTTTTCTAGAATTAATTAATTTTGATGTGTGTGCTTTTCTATAATCACAATATCCTATTTTATTTGTGTCATTTATGTTTAGTGAACTTCCAAAATCTTTGACTTTTTCACCTCCTAAAACTTTATATTTGATTTTACTGCTTATTTCCATAGGTTTAGGATTTTCATATTTAATTATTTTGAGGTTTTCATCATTCTGATCTTTCAAATCTTCAAAAGTTGAATTAAATATGTTTAAATTGAATTTATCTGAAAAAACTTTTGGAACATCTATGTCTTCTCTTCTTTCAGAACTTTCATCCATCCATTTTCCATACCCATCATTTGAATCTAAGTCTAATTTATTTTCATCATAAATTTTATTAAATATTTTTATATTAAATTTTTCAGATAAATCAGGATTTTGATAATTTCCATTTGGATTATCATATTTATGTTCATGTTTCAGTTCCATAAATGATTTAGATTTTACATTTTTCTTCATCTCTTCAACCAAATATAAGTATGATTTAGTTATAATTTTAAATAAAATAGAATTTCCACCTTTGTCTGGATGTGTTTTTAATGCTAATTTATAATATGATTTTTTAAGTTGTTTGGCATTAAAATTTTTTGGAAGATCTAATATTTTTCTAGCACTTATTCCTAAATCATCCAAATCTGATAACTCGTTCTTAAATTCATCATGTCTCGAATCAGATTTAAATTTGGACTGTTGAGACCTGGCTCGAAGTTTTTTCAACAATTGTTCATTTTTCCATTTTTGTTTGATATCTTGTTGTGATTGTTTTTCTAATTGTCTTTGTTGAAATTCGCGTTTTTTTTGTAATTGTTGTTGTTTGTACAATCGTTGTTTTTGTACCAATTCATTTTGTGATTGTTTCCATTCAGAAGATATGTTTTGGTGCATATGTCCATTATTTTGTTGTTGTGGATATCCATTATTTTGTTGTTGTGGATATCCATTATTTTGTTGTTGTGGATATATGTTATTTTGTTGTTGTGGATATCCGTTATTTTGTTGTTGTGGATATCTGTTATTTTGTTGTTGTGGATATCTGTTGTTTTGTTGTTGTGGATATCTGTTATTTTGTTGTGAATATCCATTATTTTGTTGTGAATATCCATTATTTTGCTGTGGATATCCATTATTTTGTTGTGGATATCCATTATTTTTCTGTGGATATTCATAATTTTGTCGTTGTGGATATCTATTATTTTGTTGTTGTGGATATCCATTATTTTGTTGTGAATATACATGATTTTGTTGTTGTGAACATCTGTTATTTTGTTGTTGTAAATTTCTTTGATTATTTTTTTTTTCCAATTTTATTTCATTAAGGTGTTGTAAAATATTATTTTTTAAATCTTCTTTTTCTTGTTCATGTGATTGACTCGAACCCATATATTCTATTTATATTCAACAAATATTATATTTCGAGAAACTAAACATACTTTTTCTTCTGGCTCAAAAAAAATCAACAAACACTATTTTTCACCAAACAAAGATATCGGTGCAAACCAACAAAAACAACAGTTAAGAATTTAACCTTGTGATGGTATGATTTTCCAAGTTATCAGCAAACGATATTTTTAATTTATGAATTTCAACCAGTTCAAATAACATGAACATAAATTCATGAACTGGTTTTGTTTTGTGATTATATACACAATGTGCCAAAATGAATTATCAGAATAAACTTCCACATTGTTTGTTCAAACAACATCCAATTTTGGATAAAAACAAGTGTTTCAAACAAGATAAAAAAATATCCTTTGACATACCATTTGGGTTTATCACATTTGTCGAAATTAATAATTTATGGTTATAAAACAAAAAACTTCAGTCCACCGAAAGATAATAAGTTTTGATTATATTTTTATTTTATTTAACATTTCTAATGCTTCATCAATAGACAATCTTTCATCACAAGAAGTTTTCAAACAACCACTGAATATATCCAATATTGATTCATTTGGATCTAACAAACAATTTAATTTAAATAATTTTTTAGCTTCATCACAATCATTATATTTATTTTTTGAAATATTTTTCAAAATATGTCTTTTTTTCCCACTCATAAAAGGTGAGTGTAATTTTGTAAACAATTCATAAATTATCAATCCAAAACTCCATGCGTCACTTTTTTTGTCAATCATCACTTCATGATTTTTGAGGCTTGAGATCATCTCAGGGCTCATATATTCCAATGTTCCGGAACCTTCCCAACCTAATTTCTCACACGCAACACAATTAAAATCTATTAATTTAACATCTCCATTATTATCAATCATTAGATTTTCTAATTTCAAATCGTTATATACAAATCCATTTTTATGACTGTGTACAAATATTAAATTTTTACAAATATTTTTTAATAACTTTATACACCCCACTAAATTATGATTGTCCCATTCGTTGTACAAATAATCATACAAATCCATTTCTAATTTCTCTAAAAATAAATATTTATATTTTTTACCCTTATATTTTTCTTTGAAATGGCCATAATATTTACAAATATATTTGTTATAATTATCTTCCATTTTCATGATATTGTAAAAGTTTATTTCATTTTGTATTTTTTTGCTATTCCCAATCATAATTTTTGCTATAATCATGTCATTGCTAAAAACTAATTTGTAAATTAAAATAACACCAAATGCCCCACTCATAAGATTTTTTTGTGTTTTTTTGGAATTTTCTAAATTTTTTGAATTTATCAAATTGTACAATTTGATTTCTTTATAACCACACATTAAGACATGTTGTGGTACATAATATATTTTTCTTGAATGAGTTATTTTAATTCTTTTGGAGGATAATATAAATTTATTCATTAAATTGAACCAATAAAATATGGTTTAAAAATTTACTTGGATAATTCAATAAAAATGATAGATGAGTTAATTAGTAACAATTGTATAAAAATCGGTTCATTTAAACTCAAAAATGGAGATATATCTAAATATTATTTTGATATGAAACATCTTGTGTCATATCCAAATCTTTTATCCAAAATTGGAGATAAAATGTTTGAATTAATGGATGATTGTGATATTTTATGTGGAATACCTATAGGTGGAATTCCAATAGCATCTTACATATCAACAAAATATAACAAACCAATGATTATTGTACGTGATTCTCAAAAAAAATATGGTACAAAAAAAATTATTGAAGGAAACTATAAAAAAAATGATAAATGTATCATTATTGATGATGTGGTAACAACAGGTATTTCTATTCAAAATGTAATAAATATTTTAAAAAATAAAGTTAATATTGTTGGAGTTTTGGTGATATTAAACAGACAACAAAACCCAAAATGTTCTTTACCAATTAAAAGTACTTTTACAAAAACAGATATAATCAGATACAGATTGAATCAACTTATTAAAAATAAAAAATCAAGATTGTGTTTTTCAGCTGATATTGAATATCCAGATAAAATATATAAAATACTGGAAGATATAGGAAAACACATCATAATTTGTAAAATCCATTTTGACATTATTAAAACAAAACATATTTGTGATTTTAAAGAAAAAATGATAGAATTATCTAACAAATATAATTTTTTAATAATGGAAGATAGAAAATTTACAGACATATCATATATAGTTGAAAAACAATATAAACAGTTTATGAATTGGATTGATTTGGTTACGGTTCATGCTACTGTTACCAATGATGTTATCAAGAAACTTTCAGGTGTTATGATAATTTCTGATATGTCCAATAATATTTATAATCATAGAAAAGATGCTATTAAATTAGCTGAAAATAATTATGAAAATGTGGTTGGTTTTATCACCCAAAAACGCATTACCCATAATAAACTGGCTTTGATTAATATGACACCTGGAATCAATTTGGAAATTAAAACAAATGATGATCAAAAATACAAAAATAATGTGGAAACTGATATAATAATAGTTGGCAGAGGAATATACAATTCAAAAAATTGTACTAAAAGTTGTGAAAATTATAAAAAATTGTCTTTACATCTGTTTTTCAAAACTTTTTGAATATGAGGACTATTTTTCAGGAATCGAAAATGTTCTAATCACACCAACCGATATTTAAAATGACATAAATTTTAAGACTATACTTGAAATAATTTTTTAAATATTGTTTTTTTATTTTCATTACTAATTTTTTAGTTATTTTGCGGGCTAGATTATTTTTTTATATGATGTTTTAATTAACTAAAATTCCTCACAATTAACACGATTTTTGTTTCCGCCAGAATCATGTGAACCACTTGTTTGACTTGATCATGACCTTGGTGGTTGATTATTGATCCAACCATTTTTTCCAACAATATTTTGACAATTTTGACAATTTTGACAATTTTTGCAATTTTTACAATTTTTACAATTTTTACAATTTTTACAACCAGTACAATCCATACAGTCATTACAACCATAACAATTTTTGCAATTTTGGCAATTCACACAAAAATCACATTTTCTACATTTGTCACAGTCAAAACAATTTGTACTTGTTCTACATTTGGTACATCTGGTACATCCATCACAATAAGATGAATTTACACATTTAGTACAATTTTCACAATTTCTACAATTTTCACATTTTTCAGAACAATTCCTACAATTCACACAATCATCACAATTATTTGTCTCAAAACAAGAAACACAACCGTTACAATGCTCACACATGGTACAGTTCTTACAACTGTTACAATATTTACAATTTACACATTGTGTGCACCCCCGACAGTTGGAACATCTCCTACAATTTTCACATTTTTCACAATCCATACAATCTGTGTTTCCTCCAGAATCTAATGATCCACCTTTCAAAGTTTTGATATAGTTCTTTAAAAGATTTTTTCCACCATTTGAAAAAATTGAAATATATTTGTTATTTTTCAAATCATAAATTGAATTCATTTTGTAACATAAACAAACATTTTTTTTTTATGAATTGTCTAAAAATGAACTACCAAGTTTTGATTCATATTTTCAACCAATATGATTTTTTTGATTTGTTTTTAAGTTTAATTAGTTTTTGGAGTTTGATTAGTTTTGGAGCTTGATTATTTCTGGAGATTAATTAATCATAAGGTTTGATTGATTATGGGGGTTTGATCAGTTCTAAAGTTTTTTTTATTTTGTTCATCAAAAGATATCATGACATATAAAAACTGACCTAAAAATTTATCATTTATATTCAAAATAAAATGGTTACACCGACTGATATTTAAAATAAAACAAAAATAACTCAAAAATATAACCCTCATTGGGCAAGGTTGTTTGTTATCCATTGCTTCCTATTCACCATATTCATTTAAGTTTTCAAAATTAAACCAATAAGACAAGTCTCATATAAAAAAGTTAAAAAACTCACAAATAAAATCTACCAATCCCTGAAAATGCATCAAGTGGTAGACGGCTCAAGGAGCAGTAGAAATACTCTGGAGTGTATGTCACGAACATTTAGATTTCCACTCGAAACTTTTTGTTTAATTTTTAATGTCGGTCAGTGTGATTGGATAAACAGACATTGATATTTTTATTGTGGCGGTTGATTATTGTGCCAACCAATTTTGTTGTCCAAATCATGACAATCCGTACAATTTTTGCAATTTCTACAATTTTCGCAACCATCACAATTGGAACAATCATCACAATTCCCACAACCAACACAATTCAAACAATCACTGCATAAACCACAATTCTCACAATCATTACATTTGGCACAGTTGCCACATTGGTAACAGTTCGTACATTCGATACATTGACTGCAAGACCTGCATTTTCTACAACTCGTACAATTTTCAGATTCTGCGGTTTTCGTGCATTTGACACAATCCAGAGAATTTCTCAGGTTCGTACATTTTTTACAGTCACGACAAATTTGACAATTTTCACAACTGTAACAATTAACACAACTATCACAGTTTGTACAATTTTCGCAGTGTTGGCACCTTCTGCAGTTTTTACAATTTTCACATTTGTCAAAACATTCTTCACAACCGTTACATTTGTCACACTCTTCCATCTCAACACAAGAAATACAACTGTCGGAATAGTCACATTCTGAACAATTTTTACAATTAGAACAATTGTTACATCCCACACATTGTGTGCATTTATTACAGTAGGAACATCTAGTACATTTTTCACATTCAATACATTCCACACAATCTATATTTCCGCTGGAATCATGTAAACCACCCTTTAAAATTTTGATATAATTTTTCAATAGATTTTTACCATCTTTTGAAAATATGGAAATATTTTTGTTAGTCCTAAAATCATAAATTTTATTCATTATATTTCACAAAGATATTTTTTTCATATTTGATAAGAAATATGTTCAACATGAAATAAGTTCCAAAATTAATCATCAATACATAAATGTATGTTTATCTTTAAGTAGTTCCAACACAATTAAAGATTGAATATTCAGTTGATCTAAAAGATACTTTTGATAATGTTTTTTAAAATAAAACTTATGACATTGACAGACATTGAATTTCCTGCTTGCTTAAAAGCCTTATTTTTAGACACAACTATCTTGAATTGATTTGGGAAGCCTTGGAGTCTTAGACATTCTCTTGGGGTCAAAAAACGTTTTTTATTTGTCAGATAAAACATATTACAAGTTGTTATAACACATGGAGATATATTTTTCATTGCTGTTGTCCAAGGTCCCCCACTTGAATTTAAATTTATAATCCAAGTATCACCTTTTTTTATTTTTTTTTCTTTTATTTTGTTTTTTAAAATTTTTTTTTTACTGGATATTAATTTATTTTTGTCAGAATTTTTTGATAGTATTTTATTTAAAGACACGGTTGATTTTATATTCTTTGGAAATTTAAATCCTTTATCCATGCTTTTTTTAATTCCAATAATATATAATCTGTTTCTATTTTGAGGAATATTAAAATCTTTTGTATTCAAAATTTCAATATATATATTGTATTTTTTTAGCGATTTAAGATGTTTTTTAATAATTTGGAATGTTTCTCCTTTGTTGTGAGTTATCAAACCTTTTACGTTTTCCAGGATAAAAAATTTTGGTTTTTTAGCTTTGATCACCTTAAATCCCTCAAAAAATATATTTCCTTTTCCTTTTTTTGAAAATCTCGCCTTTCTCAATTGTTTTCCTATTTTTCCCGTTCTCTGTCCAATCGTTGAAAAACTTTGACAAGGAAATCCTAACACATACATATCTATATTTGGTAATTTCTTCAAGTCTCTTTCAAAAATATCTTCATATATTTTTTTTGGATTATAATTTGCTTTTATGCTTTCTAAAACATTTTTATCATTATCACATGAAAATTCATGGATAAAATCTATTCCCATTAGAGTAAGTGCCATTATTGGAGCTTCTATCCCAGAACAGTCTGTTCCAACCCTTAAAACTGGGATTTTTTCAATTTTTTTTATATACTTTCTGTCATATATCTCTTTTAAATAAGATAAATGGGGTTGTCTTAAAATTGATTTTGTCATATTTTTACTATTATGGTATATTAAAAAATTTGATGTGAAAAAAAAAAAAAAATTTTTTTTAAAAAAAATTAATTTTATAAAAAAAATATATAAAATAGAAAAACCAGTCTCTAAAAAAAAGGGAAAAA
>Ga0114933_10004283_pt1 | contig 13453 bp, 10 predicted proteins | sample 4SBtaG_FD_89691 | JGI IMG/M metagenome (GOLD analysis project Ga0114933, IMG submission 89691) | Deep subsurface microbial communities from Kolumbo volcano to uncover new lineages of life (NeLLi) - 4SBTROV12_W25 metaG | ecosystem: Environmental > Aquatic > Marine > Volcanic | place: Kolumbo...
GTCTGCGAGGCGCGCATGATCTCCTGCGGTCAGGCTGGGCACGCGAGCGGCGTCGCCGCCAAGACCCTGGCTGACATGAAGGACTTCTATGCGGCACCCGCTGGGGTCTGAACCACAGGTCGTGGCCCTTGCGATGGTCCGGGCGTCCCTGTCTCTCGCCAAGGGGGGCCGTTTCGCTCAGACAGGGTCGGCTTTGCCTCCACACTCGCTTCAGACCCCCCTTGGCGAGAGACAGGGACGCCCTCGCCGGTGGAGGGGCCAGCGACTGTGGCCTTCGGGGGTTCGTTTGTTGGCGGCCAGGGCACACTTGCGCGCTGAGGTGCAAGGAGAGGCTGGCTTGCGGGCGGCACCCTTCCCATTGCCGGGAGGGCGATCTGACGGGCCTGCTGCTCGGGGCCTGGGTAATGGGAACACCACGCTGGCCAGGATGGCGTTAGATTGAGCGACGAGGGCGCGGCACCATCGGTCGGTGACCGCGCCTGTCTTCGATCTCGATCTGGAGCGTGGTCTCAATGTCCTACGGTCGCCTGTCTTCTCTCGTTTTCGGTGCGGCGCTGTTTGCTGCCGCCCCGCTCTCCGCCCAGCTGACATCCGTCGAGTACGGGGGAGACACGAGCCGTCCCGCACCCCTGCGGCCCAAGCCTGCGTTCACCTTGGTCGACGAGGGGCACATCCCCCAGCTGATCGAGATCAAGTTCGCTCACGAGTCCGGGGTGCAGCTCACTGACGGGCTGTTCGAGCGAGGCGAGACGTTGCTCGACGACGTGAACGTCACCCTGGCCTCCCGCGGGGCTCAGGCTCGGCGCATGTTCATGCAGCCTGACGCCTGGCTCGACGGCTGGCGAGCGACGGGTGAAGCGCGCAGCGGTGTGGCGCTTCACGAGCTCAAGCTGTTCTATTTCATCGACGTGCCCGCCGGACAAGACGTGGGTCTGTTGTGCGATGCGTTGAACGCTCACGACATCGTTACCCTGGCCTGGCCTGCGCCCAGCGGCAGCGACCCCGTCCTGGCTCCCGGCCAGCTGGGCGGCCCAGAAGGAGGCACGCCGCAACTGGTCAGCGCGCAGACCTACCGCGCGAGCGCACCCGAAGGCGTGGACGCCGAGTACGGCAACAGCTTCAGCGGCGGCCGAGGCATCGGCGTGACCATCGCTGACTGCGAGACCGGGTGGACCGACGACCACGAGGACCTGGCGGCCAACATCCAGGGCGAGTTCGTGGGCTTCCAGAACCCGTCCTACCCATGGGATCACGGCACCGCCGTCATGGGCGAGATGCTCGGTGGCGCCAACAGCTTCGGCGTGCGGGGGCTCAGCTGGGAAGCCGCCGGCTTGATGTCGACCCACTCTCCCAGCGGCGGCCCGCAAAACATTCCTGGCTCGGTGGTCAACGGCGTGGCAGCGGTAGACCCGGGCGACGTGGTCGTGATCGAGATCCAGTGCTCGGGCGGCGTGCCCGGCCCCTATCCCTGCGAGTACGACCCGCCCATGTTCACCGCGGTGCAGACCGCGACGGCCAACGGCATCCATGTCTACGCGGCGGCGGGCAACGGCAACAACAACCTCGACCAGGCTGCCTACGGCGGTGCCTTCGACCTCAACCTGGTCGACTCCGGCGCGGTCATGGTGGGGGCCAGCAACGGCATCCTGTTGGCGGCGGCGAGCTTCAGCAACTACGGCACCCGGCTCAGCAGTAGCGGCTGGGGCTTCAACGTGGCCAGCACGGGCTACGGCGATCTCTACGACGGCGGCCCGGTGACCCAGGAGTACACCGACACCTTCAACGGCACCAGCAGCGCCACGCCCATCGTCACCGGCGCGGCGGTCGATCTGATCGCCATCTATCGCGAGGCCTTCGGGACGGACATCTCACCCCTGGCGCTGCGCAGCCTGCTCGACACCACCGGCACGCCGTACCAGGGCTCCAAGCAGATCGGCAACCGTCCCGACCTCAGGGCGGCCGTGCGAGCGTTGGGCATTCCCGAGGTGGAGATCGGCGGCAACCTGGTCCCCGGGGGCACCCTGTCCGTGACAGAGCACGGCGAGGCCGGCGACGCCTACGCCCTGGTGTGGTCCCTCGGCCTGGCACCATCGCCGATTCACCTGCCGCCCTACGGCTATCTCTACCTCGACCCGATCCTGGCCACCATCCTCCCCGTCAACGGCCTCATCGGCCCCACAGGCACCACCACCGACAACTACGCCATTCCCAACAACCCCAACCTCTCCGGCCTGCTTACGTTCTTCCAGACCGTACAGGTCTTCAACACCAAGCCAGGCACAGGCTCCCTCAGCAACTACGCCCGCTGGGTCTTCCCCTGACAGCAGTCAGCAGGCAGCAAGCAGTTCGCCGTTGAGGTGCGCAGTTGCGGTGCGCAGTTCGCAGTTGGAACAACAATCGTTGCCAGAGCTGTGTCGTGGCAAGGCGTCGTGGTCTGCCCGAGCGGAGGCGTGGCGCTAGCCACGTTGAGCATCGGGCATGGCGGCGACAACGCCGCCACGGCGCAGCTCTGGCAACAGAGCCAGTCCCGCTAAAGCGCCTTGGAGAGTTCGGTGACGGCGCGGGCGTAGAGCATCCGCGCCGCATCCGGGCTGGCCACGCCCACGATGTCCGCCACGGTGGCCCAGTCTGAGCCCTCGAACTGGCGCACGATGATGACCTCGCGATACCGAGGGCGCAGGTCGCCCAGGGCTTCGAGCACTGCGTCGGCGTTCTCGTCTCGCACCAGGCCCTCAAGGGGTTGCGGCCCCGTCTCGACGGGTTCGTAGACGATCTCGCCGCTCTCTTGCGCATCACGGACGGCAGCCAGGGCCACCTCTCGCCGGCTGTCCCGCTTCTGAGCGTGGTGAAAGTCAGCGGCATCCCTGATCTGATGTTCGGTGATCTTCCCGAGCCAGTGGATCAGGCTGCGCTCGTTACGCATCTCGAACTTGTCGAAGGCCCCGACGGCGCCGATGAACGTGCGCTGGGCGATGTCCTCTGAGTCGAGGTGGCGGCGCAACTGGCGCCCCAGACGCATGCTGGCGATGCGCTTCACCCGGGGGTAATAGCGCCCAAACAGCTCATTGAGCGCCGCCTGGTCACCCTCTTGGGCCAGGCGGACCAGATCCATGGAGCGGGTGGCGGCCTCGTCTGAAGCGGCCCCATCGTCAGGGGTGTCATCGCCCCTGGGCTGTGTGGGCCGTACCTCCCGCTGATCCATGTCTCCTCCAGAGCCATCGCAGGCTGTTCAGTTCCGCAGAGGGCCGCGATCGTACCCCATCGTCGGGGGCCTGCTGGGCCATTCCTCTGCAGACAGTCCGTTCGCCTGGGGCAGCATCTCCGCTTGGAGGACAGCAACCGGCCCATCTCACATGGCTCGGCTATACTCTCTCCCCGGCTTCACCGCGTGGGCAGCAGTGGGTGAGGCGACGGATTCGCAAGTGAAGAGGCAGCATCCATGAGTACGGACGATGGGGACATCACGCCTGCTGAGGGCGACCCGGGGTCTCACGACGACGAGGGCCTGAGCCCGGTCGACGAGGCGGTCACGGCCTACAACTTCCGCGTGAGCGGCGGCGAAGACGTCGATCTGCCCAGCTTCCTGGCCCAGTACCCCGAAGAGCTGCGCGGCGAGATCGAGCAGCTCTGTCGTAGCGGACGGTCCATCCAGAAGGCCATGGAGGACAGCGGGGCCGACCTGGGCGAGGCCCTCTCTGGCCCGCCCGAGCGCATCGGCCCCTACACTCTCGGTCGTCTGCTCGGTCGAGGTGGCATGGCGGAGGTCTATCTGGCAACAGAAGACGGCACCGGACGCCAGGTGGCCTTGAAGGTGTTGCAGCTGGGGCCCGACGAGAGCGGTCGGGCTGAGGAGCGCTTTCGCCGCGAGGCCCTGACCGCAGGGCGCCTGGAGCATCCGGGCATCGCGGCCGTGCAGTCGATCCATGAGCACGAGGGCCTGCTGGCCATCGCCATGGAGTACATCCCGGGGCGCAGCCTGGCGCGCATCTTGCGCGAAGAAAGCGACCGACGTCATCGAGGTGCCGGGGCCGAGGCCGCTGGCGGGGCCGAGTCGCCCGACATCGACGCGGCGGGTGCTGCCGCCATGATCGCCTCGGTGGCCGAGGCGCTGCAGCACGCTCACAGCCAAGAGGTGATCCACCGGGACATCAAGCCCAGCAACATCATGATCGACGAGGACGGGCAGCCCCACGTGCTCGACTTCGGCCTGGCCAAAGACGTGCGCGAGCTGTCCATCAGCCGCCAGGGCGATCTGGCAGGAACCCCGGCCTACATGAGCCCCGAGCAGGCCATGGCCAAGCGGGTGCGGGTCGACCACCGCACGGACATCTTCTCCCTCGGGGTCGTGCTCTACGAGGCCCTGACCCTGCGCCGTCCTTTCGAGGGCGACTCGGTCGATCAGGTGCTGTACGAGATCAACTTCTCCAGCCCTGCACCGGTGATCGGCTTCAACACAGAGGTGCCCTCCGACCTGGAGACGATCTGCCTCAAGGCCCTGGAGAAGAACCCGGACGACCGTTACGGCAGCGCTGGCGCGTTCGCCCTCGACCTGCGCCGCTTCGTGGCTCACCGCTCCATCGAGGCCCGTCGCCCGACCTGGCTGACCTTGACCCAACGCAGACTGCAAGCCCACCGCTGGGCTGCGGCCTTGGTGCTGCTCACCGTGGTGCTGGTAGGGGCCGCCGTGCCCTTCGCCGGATGGTGGTCGCACCGCGAGCAGGTGGCCCAGACCATGGACCGAGCCGACGCGGTGATCGCCGACGAACTGGGTGATAGAGCGCCCGAAGAGCTCGTGGCCGAGCTGGAGTTCTTCCAGCTCATGGAGGCCGAGTTCACAGAGCTGCCGCTGGGACAGGCGGAGCGTTTGACCGCGGCGATCGAGCGCCTGCGCACCTTCGGCCGCGATGAATATGAGAGTGGCGTGGCGGAAGTCGAGGCAGCCTTTGGCGCCGCCGCTGGCCCCACGCCCTACGAGAGCATGCCCGCCTTCGCGGCCGGCGTGCGACGGTTGTTAACCGCTGCTCTGCTGGCGCCGGACAACGACGCCTTGCGGTTGTTGGCCTCTGAGGACGTCTGGCTGCCCCGCCTCACCGTGACCTCTGACCAGCCAGGCGACCGAGTGCTGCTGCAGCGCCTCGACCCGGTGCATCACGTGCGGCAGGGGGCGCCGGTCTCCCTGGGCAAGACTCCGGTGAGCGAGGTCTCGGTGAAACCGGGCTTGTATCGAGTGCTGGTCGTGAGAGACGGGTTCGGGTATGGCGAGTACACCCGGCGTCTCGAGGTGCCCCGCTCTCTGACCCGCTGTGATGTGGTGGTCCGGCCAACCGCAGTCGTGGGCCAGAACATGGTCACCATGCCCTCCGCCGAGTTCATCGTTGGCTCGGGCACAGAGGAACAAACCCCGATCTACTTCGAACGAAAGGTCACGCTCCCGGCGTTTCAGATCGACGAAACCGAAGTGACCAACGCACAGTATCGCGAGTTCGTCCTCGCCACTGGACACCGAGAGCCACCGATCTGGCCGACGCCCTACGAGGCTTGGATGGACGATCTGCCGGTGGTCACCGTCACCGTCCCGGACGCCAAGGCCTATGCCGAGTGGGCTGGGAAGCGGCTGCCCACAAATTGGGAGTGGGAACGGGCTGGCCGTGGCCTTGGGGGGAGCCTGTTCCCAGTCGACCCTGAGGTTCTACCCCTGACTGACTATGTGCTCGACCGCCCGCACGATTGGAGCGACTGGAAGGTGGACGAGTCGCCATTCGTGTTGTTTCGCAGCACCTACCGCAACGGGGTCCAGGCAGTGCGTAGCCTGCCCGAGGGGCGCACAGCCGAGGGGCTCTATCACATGTTGGGCAATGCCGCTGAATGGGTCGAGAACTCGTGTGCCGAGATGTCGCCTGATGGCAGCGTTGCAGTGCGCCACTCGCTGTGGCTGGCCAAGGGCTCGGGCTGGACCTACGCTGCCTCCGAGCTGACGTTTTCGGGCCTGGTTGTGATACCGGGGGGCGCGGACTTGCTGGATCCAGCCCTTGGCTTCCGGTGCGCGAGATCTGTCATCCCCTGACTGTTTCCTGGTTGCATAGTCCCCCTCGCATATTCACACTCCGTGTGATCGCGAGACCAACTGGGGGAATGACCCGATGACCGAAAAGACAGTCAAGGCCAAGCTGGCGGTGGGGTTTGAGGCCCGCCCGGGCTCGACCTACCTGAGCACCGGGTGGGGCGAGGCAGATCGGCTTGAGCTGAAGTTAGCCATCACCGATGAGGTGAATCAGCGTGTCAGCAGGACGTGGCAATCCACATGGGACGATCTCGATCTGACCGTTGATGGCGATGGCCACTTGGCTGAGAGCCTGGTGCGCAGCTTCATCTTGGGCAAGCTGGCAATCTTCAACGCCGACTCAGAGACAACGGTTCAGTTGTTTCTTTCCGGCGGCGATGAGGCCGCCTCCGCAGGCGTGCACTACGTCTACATCAATGGCGTGCGAGTCTGTATCCATAACTACCTGCTGACATGGCAGAGCAAGGGCAGCAGTGGTGCCCCACAACCTTGGACGTTCAATCGTTTTGTAGGCACCAATCGAGAGTTCTCAACCCAACTCTTCATCGAACTCTCCTGGCCAACGCCGACCTGACTGGCTTTGGCGCGACGGGCCCGGCGCTGTCCTGGTGATGCGCTAGTGAAGAGGCCGGGTGGTGCCTACAGGCGCGACCCTGCCTACTTGTTCCTTGAACCAGGATCGCCCCGTCGCAACGATGGGTGACTGGGAGTTGCGGCTCGTGCCGTGGATCCAGTGCGTACTGATACCGAGTTCAAGGAGCAGCAGAATGCTAAGAAGCAGGAAGCAGGAAGCAGGAAGCAGGAAAGTCTAGCAGGTCGGTAACGTTTTCCGGCCTCGCGTTAAGTCTCGCTCTGGGGAGTGCACTGCTCTCCGCTGGTTGTGCTCAGGCGTCACTTCGCGCCGAGTCCTCCGAGCTGCTGGACGACGCTGCGGCACCACAGGCTGCTACAGCAGTGCACGGGAACCTGGCCGTCGGCTTTAGTGTCCTCGCAGACGCAACGTACCTGGGGGAGAGCTGGGCCTTCGGGGACCGGCTGGAGCTGAAGTCGAGCATCACCGCCGACATTCAAGCCAAGGTGAACGCCGAGTGGCAAGAACGATGGACAGACGTCGAGTTGGCTGTATCCAAGGCTGGGCACCTGCCCGAGAACGAAGTCAGGGCAGTGATCCAGGCTGAACTGGATGCATTCAACAATGACAACAGCAATGCTGATATGTTGTTTCTCGCTGGCGGGAACGAGGCTGCTTCCGCGGGAGTGATCTACGTCATCGTGAATGGCGTTCGCGTCTGCATCCACACCTACCAGCTCACCTGGCAGACCCGAGGCAGCAGCGGCGCTCCCCAGCCCTGGACGTTCAACCGCTTCGCTGGCACCGACCGAGAGTTCTCTACCCAGCTGTTCATCCAGCTGTCGTGGCCCACGCCGGTGGGAGTTGACGAGCCCAGCCTCTGAGCTGACAGCCACGCTGCGTTCAGCCTGTGGCACGGTGCCGGGATGGGAGGCTTGTCTGCTACCATCCCGGCACCCTTTCGTGCCCCATTGAGTCTCAGCCGCAGGCGAGAGCGCCCTGACCATGTCGTCTACCGAGCGGGACGTCCGACTGCTGCACTTTCAGGCCGAACTGGTCGACAAGCTGCTCGGGGTGCGGCGCTCTGACAAGGCTCTGAAGACCGCCCTGCGCCGGGTCAGCGACCTCTTCGAGGCGGAGCGGGCCTGCATCGCCGTGGTGACTCCTGGCGGCGAGGCCGTCGACCCCCGCTACATGATCCCCCGGGGCGCGAGCTTTGCCGACGGGCTGTTCACGACCCTGGCCAACCGCCGTCGGCCCAAACTCGGTGACGACACCATGGTCGCGCGCATCGACCGCCGGGGACGGCTCTGGGGGCACATGGTCTTGCAGCGGGAGGGGCGGCCCTTCGCGCTCGCCGATCGCCGGGCCTTCTCCCGCGTGTCGTCGGTCTTGTCCCGCCAGGTGCAGCGCATCGACGGGCAGCGGTTGACCGAGGTGCGCGAGCGCATCGATCGCAAGATTCTCGAACAGCTCTCGCCCAAAGACCTGGCCTACCAGCTGCTCCACGGGCTGCGCTCGCTCACCCGCTACGATCATTCGGCGGCGGTGCTGACCTTTGATGGGGGCTGCAACGTGCTCCGTCTGGCGGCGGAGCAGATCGCCTGGCGCAAGGGCAAGAGCCGGCGGGTGGGCACGAGCCTGCAGCTCACCGACGAGGTGCTGACCCTGCTGGAGACCGGCGAGGTCTACGGCTTCGACCGGCCTTGCCCTGCCTCGGCTTCCGGCGGTTCTTCCCCTGGAGGTGGGGGTGCGAGCGGCGCGGCGCTGCGGGAGACAGCACCAGACAGCACCGAGGCCAGCGAACACCTCGGCGCCTGGTCCTGCTGGTCCGGGCGGCAGGGACACCTGCTGGCCGAGGGCATGAACGCAGCCCGGGTAGGGGCGCTCGACGAGCCCGAGCAACCAGCGCGCTCCCTGCTGGTGGCGCCTCTGGTGGCTCGCGATCGCCTGCTGGGCGTGCTCGAGATCGCCGCCTGCCACGAGGGCTCGCTCGGCGCCTACGAGGTCGAACAGGTCCGCCGCTTCTTGCCCCACGTCGCCGTGGCGGTGAGCAACCTGCAGCGCGCCGAGAACCTGGAGTTGGGCATGCTGGCCGCGGAGCGCAAGCACGTCATGGCCGACCTGGCCCGGGGCGTGTCCCACGACGTGAACAACGCCCTGGGCGCGATCCTGCCCATGGTGCAGCAAATGCAGGCGGACATCACCGCCGACCGGGCGGACGAGGCCACCCTGCTGGGCGATCTGCAGCAGGTCGAGGCCTCGGTGCAGGTCTGTCGACGCATCTTCGGGGGCATGCTCTCGTTCGCCAGAAGCTCGGCGCGCAGCCTGGGCACGGGCGACCTGAAGCAGGCCCTGTCCAGCGCCCTGGCCGTGCTCGACGAGTCGTTGCGACGGCAGCAGGTCGAGCTCGTGCTCGATCTGGCTCCCAGCCTGAGCACTGTCTCTGCCACTCGCGGCGATCTCGAACAGCTGCTGCTGAATCTGTCGGGCAATGCCCGGGACGCCATGCCCGCAGGAGGCACGCTGACCATCGCCGCCCGGCGCCAGGGCAACGATCTGGTGGTCTCGGTGTGCGACACGGGCCGGGGCATCGCTGAAACTGACCTCGAGCGGGTGTCCGAGCCCTTCTACACCACCAAGCGTCAGGGCAACGGGCTGGGGCTGCCCATCTGCCGCTCCATCGTCTGGGGCATGGGTGGGCAGATGTCCATCGAGAGTGTGCGCGACAAGGGCACCACGGTGACGCTGCACCTGCCCTGCAGCCGAGAGATCCACGCATGAGTCGGGCGCACATCCTGATCGTGGACGACGACGGGGCGTTGCTGCACAGCGCCCAGCGGGTCTTGGCCACGCACTACGAAGTGCTGGCCTTGCGCAGCGCCGAAGAGGCCCTCGAACAGGCGGCGGCGTTCGGCCCGGCCCTGGCCGTGCTCGACATCCGCATGGGCGAGATGGACGGCTTCGAGCTGTCGTCGCGGCTTCGCGCGCTGGTCCCGGGCATCGACGTGATCTTCATGACCGGCGTGGTGCACGAGCTCGACGCCCAGCTGATTCGTTCGATCCGCGAGAAGGCCTTCTACTTCATTCGCAAGCCCTTCGATCGGGACGTGCTGCTGACCCTGGTCGAGCGCTGCCTCGACGTGCGTCGCCTGGCCGCAGAGAACGCCGCCCACTTGCACCGGCTCCAGACCGAGATGGCCGCAGCCCGAGCCTTTCAGGTGGGACTGCAGCCTCCTGAGAGCGGGCGCCTGCAGCGGCTGACCATCGCCACCCGCATGCAGCCCTGCGAGGACATGAGCGGCGACTTCCTCGACTATGTCGACGCCGGTCGCGGGCGGGTCACGGTCATGCTCGCCGACGTGTCGGGGCACGGTGTGTCGGCCCATGATGGTGGGCATCGTCAAGGCGGCTTTTCGGGCGACGCGGGAGGATGGCTTCGAACCGCTAGAAGTGGCCCGGCGCATCCGCAACGCCATCAGGCCCTTCGACGAGGACCGCTTCGTCTCGCTCTTCTGCGCCCGCATCGCCCGGGACGATCGCATCCTCGAGTGGGTCAACGCCGGGCACCCCAAGGCCTATCTCTGGGATGACGAGCGCAACGTGAGCGAGCTGGGCCTCTCGGGCACGGTGATCTCGCCGGCCCTTCCCGACATGGACTGGGAGCAGCACCGGGCCCACATCGAACCGGGCAGCGGCCTGCTGCTCTTCACCGACGGCCTGACCGAAGCGAGGGCTGAGGGCGCGGGCGAGCTGTTCGGCCTGCAGCGCCTGCGGGACATCGTGGCCGGCGAGCCCCTCAGCGGCCACGAGCTGCTCGACGCGATCATGGCCGCGGTCGATGCCCATAGCGGCGGTCGACCCGCAGACGACGACCGCACCCTGCTCACCGTGAGCCTGGACTGACAGCGCGAGCGCCCCGGTCCCGCCAGGGTCACGGCTCCACGTCGACTCCGAGCACGGCGCCTTGTTCTGGGTCTACGGGGGCGCCGTCCAGGCTCTCCATCGAGCCAGTCCACAGCTGCCCCTCCAGGCGATGGGTGGGGCCGAGGCTGGGCACAAGGCAGGTGCCGGTCAAGGTGGTGGTCCCCTGGGGCAGATGGGACAGCTCGTCTGTGAGCCGGTGTTCGTGAAACACGCCATCGCCGGTGAGCATGAGCCACAGCTCGTCGGGGACGGTGCTGTCGTCGGGCTGCCGGCTCATGGTCAGCAGCCAGGTGACCTGGATCGTGTCGTCGGCAGCGCCCTGGGCGGCGGACAGCTCGACGTCGACGTGCCAGGGCTGGCTCAGTTCGGTCACGACGTCTGACTCGTGGTGATGGGCATGCCCGGGTTCGGCTTCGACGGGCTCTGCACCCAAAGACCAGCCGCCCGCGAAGCACAGGGCTGCGGCCACCGCGCCGAGCAGCCAGTGACGCCGCCAGGCAGCGCAGAGGGGCAGCAGCGCGGCCAGGCAGACGGTGATCGATGATTCGAGATGGAGGTCGGCGTGCACCGCCAAGGCCAGCCCGGCCAGGGTGCCCACGCCGCCCAGGGCGCTGGCCAGACCGAAGCTGGCCACGAGCCCGCGGCGCAACGACAGGGATGCCAGGGAAGGCAGCAGCAACATGGCGAAGGTCAGCAGCGACCCGGTGGTGCGCATCGAGACGGTGAGCACCGTGGCCAGCACGGCGAAGAGCAGCAAGAGCCAGCCCTGGGTGGCCAGCCCCAGGGCCTGGGCGGTCTCCCGGTCGAAGCCTACCAGCAGCAGCTGCTTGAAGAAGACGCCCAGCAGGGCCACCGCCGCGATCAGCGTGATGGCGGTGATCTGCACGGCGTCGCGGCCCGCATAGATCAGGTTGCCATGGAGAACGTGCTGCACTTCGTCGAGATCGGCGGGCGACTGGGAGACGAAGAGCAGGGCCAGGGCGGAGGCCACGCAGAAGAGGGCGCCCAGCTTGCCATCCGCGGCGAGCGACGACTGCTTGCCGTCGGCGCGGACCACCCCGGCCACGACCAACAGGGTCAAGGCCAGCCCCATGGGCAGGGGCGGGCTGTCGAGAACGAGGCCGAGCGCCACGCCCGCCGCGGCCACCTGGGCCAGGGTCACGCCGAGAAAGACCACCCGCAGCAAGACGACCCACATGCCCAGCCAGGGCAGGAGCACTCCCGCGATGAGCCCCGCTTCGACGGCCCCGGGGATGGCCTGCAGCGCGGTGCCGTCGAGCCAGTTGCTCACGGCGCGTCTCCCAGTGTGGTCCCGGGCACCACCACCCGATGTCCGGCCACCCTGCCCACGTGAACGGCGGCGTCGTGGTACTCGCTGAGCAGGGCGTCGTTGAAGATCTCGTCGACCGGGCCAGCCTGCACTCGACCCTCCTTGAACAGGGCCACCTGGGCCGCGTGGTTGGCCACCAGATCGAGGCTGTGGGTGGCGACCAGCACGGCCAGCTGGCGCTCGCTGGCCAGGTCTGTGATGGTCTTCACCAGTCCCACAGCGCTGGTGAAGTCGAGGCCGCGCACGGGCTCGTCGAGCACCAGCAGCTCGGGCTCGTCGACGAGGGCCCGGGCCAAGAGGATGCGCTGCCGTTGTCCGCCGGAGAGGTCGCGGAAGCGCTTGGAGGCCAGGTCTGCCACGTCGAAGCGGGCCAGGGATCGCAAGGAGCGCTCCTTCCCCGCAGCGCCCCGTCGCCCGAACCAGCCCAGGCCCGGGGTGAGTCCCATGAGCACGACCTGCAGGGCGGTGACCGGATAGAGCACCTCGCTGTCGTCGACCTGGGGCACCCAGCCCACCTTGGGTCGCAGCCCGGCGGGGTGCACGATGCGACCGCTGCGGGGGCGCAACAGGCCCACGGCCAGGCGCAGAAAGGTCGTCTTGCCCGAGCCGTTGCTGCCCACCAGCGCCGTGACCGAACCTCGGGGGACCGAGAGACTCACGTCGCGCAGCACGTCTTCCCTGCGGTAGCGGTAGGAGATGTTCTCGGCGCGCACCAAGACCCCCGAGCTGTCCGCGCTCGGGGGTGTGTGGTGCGCTGCTGGCTGGCTTGACTCGCGGCTCACCCGTTGTCGTTCCCGCTGTCGTGCTCATCGCTGCGGCCGTTGTTGGCCTGGCCGTTGGCCGCGGGTTCGCCAGCCGACTGTGCCCGTGGCGCGTAGGCTGCGATCAGGGCGCCGATGTTGTAGGCAAAGTGCTCGACGATGCCGTCGACTCCCTCGGGATAGCCCGGGTGAGTGGACAGCACGAGCACCTGGGCTTCGCTGCGTTCGGCGAGGAAGTCTGCCGCATCGGGAAACTGGTACGGCTCACGAATGACCACGGCCACTCGCTCGTGCTCCATGGTGACCAGCAGGTTGTCGAGGTGGTGAGCGGTGGGGGCGACCCGGGGCTTGGGCTCGATGGTGCCGACCTGCCTCAGTCCCAGGCGATCGAGCAGATAGACCCAGGAGAGGTGGTGGACGACGATCGGTTCGCCACGCAAGGCCCGCGCCTCCGTGAGCCAGCCCACCAAGGCCTTCGTCAGCCGCAGGTGGAACGCGCCGTGTCGCTCGGTGATCTCCGCCGCGTGCTGGGGCAGGGCGGCGATGAGCGCGTCGCGAACGGTGGCCGCCATGGCGCGCACGGCCATGGGGTCGGTCCAGACATGGGTGTTGCCGAACGCATGCACGTCGCCCTGCGCGCGGCTCAGCTCCCTGGGCACTTGTTTCAGGGTCACCTTGCTGGACAGGTCGATCGAACCCGGGTTGCCGGGCAGGAGCGCGTTGTTGCTCGAGCCGCGGAGCATGTTGGGCAGCCACAGCTCGGCGTCCAGCCCCGTGTGCAGCAGCAGGTCGGCGCCCCGGCA
>Ga0114933_10004284_pt1 | contig 13452 bp, 11 predicted proteins | sample 4SBtaG_FD_89691 | JGI IMG/M metagenome (GOLD analysis project Ga0114933, IMG submission 89691) | Deep subsurface microbial communities from Kolumbo volcano to uncover new lineages of life (NeLLi) - 4SBTROV12_W25 metaG | ecosystem: Environmental > Aquatic > Marine > Volcanic | place: Kolumbo...
ATATCAGGATACAAGTGGGTGTAATACTTCATGAAGATATTTGATCTCTTTGGAGATATCACGTGGGAAATTGCCGACGAAAAACCCTCGATCATGGGCTATGTTAGCATTTTTAATTGTGCCCACACAATCGTAATCAAAATATCGAATTACATCATGACGTAGGAAATTGCCCCCTGTAATAATGCGGAATTCAATGTTTGCATCTCGTAGTCCTTGATTAATATGGTTTCGGGGAACCTTGAGATCGGGGTGAAGAATCAGGGTGAATGAAAACCAAGAGCTTTTTCCGTTCTCCTGTTGAATAATAAATCGCTCATCGGATCCAAATAAGCTTACAAACAGATCGGCATTTTTTCGACGGGTATCAATCATTTGATCTAGCTTTTTTAATTGCTCGATACCGACTGCTCCGCTCATTTCCAATGGGCGAGCATTGTATCCGGGTAGTATAAAGCGGTAAGCTTCAAAAAAGTCATCTTTGCCCTTTTCAAAAACTTTAGAATCTGATGGAAGGTCTCTGGACCACCCATGGGCTCGAATCGATTTTGCGATATGGTAGAGTTCTTCATCGTTGGTGACCAGAATTCCACCTTCCATCGTGGAGATGTGATGGGAAAAGAAACTGCTGAAGGTTCCGATATCTCCGAAAGTTCCGCAGAGTTTTCCATTAAGTTCACCACCCATGGATTCGCAGTTGTCTTCAAAAAAAATGAGTTTCTTTTCATCACAAAAGTCTCTTATTACGTCCAAAGCACAGGGATTTCCCAGAATGCTCACTCCAACCACCATTCTGGTTTTTGGGGTCAACGCTTTTTCCAATTGCGAAACATCTATATTCAATGTTTCCAGTTCAACATCGAGAAATTTTAGTTTTAAACCATACTGTTGCAGAGGATAAAATGTGGTGGCCCAGGAAATGGATGGAACAATAACCTCATCTCCGCGTCGCAGAGGTTGATCTTTTTTAAAAAATAGGGAAGCGATTCCAACCAAATTGGCTGTAGAACCTGAGCTGGTCATTAGGGCGTATTTAACACCAAATTTTTGGGCAAAATCTTGTTCAAAGCGCAATACGTGGTCGCCCATGGTAAATCTACCACCATCAATTACTTCATGAAGGGCTTCTATTTCTTCTTGTCCCCAACTGGATTCGGCCAAACTATATCGCATGTTATATTTTTTTAGTTTGAATGAACCATGTTAGCGTAAGTAATCTCTGGGGTAAAAGCCAGTATGATACTTTTCCTCTCATAGTTGAGAAGTTATTGTGCAACAGGTTAACATATTCTAACCAGACATCTTACTTTTATCAATGTTGACGATATTTGAATGCCCTAAGGCAGCCTCAATGCTATTTAAGTGTGAATTATTAGTTTATTTATTAGTTTATTTATTAGTTTGATTTGAAGTATATTACTGCAAGCCTAAGCAGAACTTGGTTTGTTTTGCTATTTTTAGTGACACCCTATTAATTTGCTGATCTTTAGGTCAAGATATTTCTCTAGAAGGGCGTCAACTTTATTATTGTTAATGAATGAGTGACTACGTGTTAAATGTCGTGCTGAGCGTTAGAGCCGGATAAAGAGGTTTGACTATTTTTTCATATTTTTGATCAGGAGTTAGATAGATGTTTGGTTTTAAGAAAAAATGATAATTACTCGCACTCCTTTTCGCGTTTCATTTTTTGGTGGAGGCACTGACTATCCAGCTTGGTATAGAGAGCACGGAGGAATGGTTTTGGCTACAACGATTGATAAGTATTGCTATATTTCCTGTCGATATCTACCTCCATTCTTCGATCATTTGCACCGTATAGTGTATTCTAAGAATGAAACTGTAAAAACAATCGAAGAAATAAAGCATCCTTCAGTTCGAGCCACCCTTACTTGGGCTGGTTGTGAGAAGGGGCTTGAAATTCATCATGATGCTGATTTACCGGCACGGTCAGGTATTGGGTCCAGTTCAGCCTTTACGGTTGGCTTGGTCAAAGCGGTGAAATCCCTTGAGGGTAAATATGTTTCTAATCAGGATCTTGCTACTCAAGCAATCCATATAGAGCAAGATTTGATCAAGGAAAGCGTGGGTTCGCAGGATCAAATTTCGTCTGCTTTTGGCGGTTTCAATCATATTGAGTTTAATCGTGATGATACATTTCAGGTGTCACCACTTGTTTTGGGCGTAGATCGTTTGAAAGAGTTTCAAAGTCATTTGATGATTTTTTTTACAGGCATTTCTAGGTTTGCATCAGATGTTGCCATAAAAAAAATTAGAAACTTTAAAAACCGTAGAGCTGAACTTAAATGTATGGGTGAGATGGTTCCGGAGTCGATTAAGATTCTTCAATCCAGCAACACTAGTATTGATGATTTTGGAAAGCTTTTGGGTGAGAGCTGGAAATTAAAGCAAAGCCTTTCTGATAAAGTTTCTACGCCAATAATTAATAATATTTTTGAAGAAGCAAAAAATGCTGGAGCTATTAGTGGCAAACTTCTTGGTGCTGGCGGCGGTGGTTTTGTTATGCTTTTTGTGAAACCGGATTTGCAAATGCGCGTTCGTGAAAGATTGAAAAATTTGACATATGTTCCTTTTCAGTTCACCTCCAGCGGAAGCCGTGTAATGTATTATTCCCCCTGATTTGATTTAACCTTATTATGAAAAAGGATGTTAAGATTTTTGTGGCAGGCCATACAGGGCTCATAGGTTCGGCGTGTCTTCGGAGGTTGAAACGAGAGGGCTTTAATCATATCATAACTTTGGCACGCGATCAGTTAGATCTTCAGAGCGCTGTTTGTGTGGAAAGATTTTTTAAAGAGGCACGTCCGGAATACGTTTTGCTAGCTGCTGGGCGTGTTGGTGGAATTGTTGAGAACCAAAAATATCCAGCTGATTTTGTAGAGGAAAATATTGCTATCCAGCTTAATGTTCTTAGAGCGGCCAGGCAAGCTAGTATAAAAAAGTTAATTCTATTTGGCTCTTCTTGTATGTATCCAAGAGAATGTTCTCAACCAATGGCGGAGGATCTTCTTCTTTCTGGTCATTTGGAGCCTACGAGTTTGCATTATGCTATTTCCAAACTGGTAGGCGTTTATATGTGTTTAGCTTACAACAAGCAAGAGGGTGGTAGTAGGTTCGTTCCTGTGATACCCAATAGTGTTTATGGTCCAAATGATAATTTTGACCCGAAATCTGCCCATGTTCTTTCGGCGTTAATCTTTCGGTTTCATGCTGCTAAAGTGCATGGGACTGATTCTCTGAGCCTGTGGGGTAGCGGATCGCCGAGACGGGAGTTTGTTCATGCCGATGATATTGCTGATGCTTGCCTACATCTGCTAAGACAAGATACTTCAAAGTTAGAATTCCCAATAAATATTGGTGCAGGTTCAGATATATCAATTAAGGACCTTGCTGCAACGATTGCTAAGCTTGTTGGCTATAAAGGTTCTATTAATTGGGATCAAACCAAACCAGATGGTGCTCCACGTAAATTTTTGGATAATTCTCGAATGAACACAATTGGTTGGAGTGCAAAGATACCTCTTAATGAGGGCCTCAAGCAAACGTATAAATGGTATTTGGAGAATCAATATGAAGCCATTTAGTAAATCTATGTGTCAATTCCTTACTGAAAAGGCTTATTGGGTATGGCAAGAGACATTAAAAATACATCAGAATTCACCAAGCACACGGGTTGCTTCTTCCTTATCGCCTATTGAAATATTTGTTGTTCTTTACTATGGAGGGTTTCTACGTCAAAACCCAGGAAACCCTAGATGGGTGAAAAGAGATCGTTGCATTATCAGTAAAGGTCACGGTTCTCTTTGTATGTATCCTATTTTTTCTGATTTAGGGTACTTCCCAAAGGACGAGCTTAAAAGAGTCTGTCAGGAGGACAGTTTTTTAGGAGCCATTCCTGATCCTATAATTCCTGGGTATGAAACTCTAAATGGATCACTAGGGCATGGAGTGGGTGTGGGTGCTGGAATGGCCTTAGCCCTTAAGTGCCGTAAAATGGATCAGATGGTCTATGTGGTGACTGGCGATGGTGAGTTGCATGAAGGTGCGAATTGGGAGGCTTTCATGTTTGCAGCGCAGCATAATCTGAGTAACCTTGTTGTTATTGTGGACAATAATGAAATCTGTATGCTAGGTCCCACTGACGAAATTGTATCTCACCTGAATTTATTGGAAAAGTTTAAAGCGTTTGGCTGGGTTGCGAGAGAGGTGGTCGATGGACATTCAGTAAGTAATTTGGGTGAAGTTTTGCGCGAATGTCAGGATGATAAGTCGAGAAAACCCAAGGTTATTATTGTTAAAACACGAAAAGGTAATCGTGTTCCAGGGTTAGAGGGCGCCGGCTTATCGCATGTGACAGGAGTCAAGTCGGACTTGATTGATCAGTTGCTGGAGAAAGGTTAATGAGTGTAGTTAAGTTGCCTCAGTCAAAAGCTATGCGTGATACTCTGCTTCTGGCTATACACCAAGAAATGTTGCGAGACTCTGAAATCTTTTTCGTAACTGCTGATTTTGGTTCTCCAATATTAGATAAAATTCGCGCTGATCGACCTGATAGATTTATTAATGTAGGTATTGCAGAGCAGAACCTGATTAACGTAACAGCAGGTTTAGCGCTGGAGGGATACAAGGTATTTGCATACGCAATCGCCCCATTTATTACTATGCGTTGCTATGAGCAAATTCGAATTAATTTGGCGTTGCTTTCGGTTGTACGTGCTATGAACGTTAATTTGATTGGAGTAGGCGCTGGTTATAGTTATGTGGTTTCTGGTCCAACACACCAATGTTTTGAAGATATTATAGTGATGCGAGCTTTGCCCAATATGAGCATATACTCTCCTTCAGATCAGGTAATGGCTGCGGCATTGACAGATCACTGCCTTAAAACCATTGGCCCAAAATATTTACGACTTGACGCTGAAGCCCTTCCTGTTCTTTATACAGAGGCACCTCGAAATTTTAATGATGGATTTAATATACTTCGAAAAGGAAATAGAATTTGTTTAATTGCTACAGGATACATGGTGCACGTTGCCCTTGAAGTTGCAGATAAACTTTCTGCTTCTGGCATATCTGTTAGCGTTGTGGATTTGTTTTGTCTTTCTGATTTTTCTGAAGATAAAATGAACTCGGTGCTATCCTCGTGCAAAGGTGTTGTTACTTTGGAAGAGGGTTTTCGTGGGCGTGGTGGTGTCGATGCTTTGATTTTTGATTATATTTTACGTAGTAACATTAAAATACAAACGCTGAATATTGGGGTCAAGGGGGAATATTGTTTTGATCTTGGGAGCAGAGATATTCTTCATGAAAAAGCGGGAATAGGCCCAGATTCCGTGATGCATAGCGTTGAAAAATTTAATCATACATTAGTCTGAAAAAAATATTTTAATCCACACTTTTTATGTGAAATACTTTTGTTCAGTAATGACTTGATGTAATCACTATATATTTAAAGTAAGATAGTCCGACTCGTAGCTAGGGATCAAATGTAAAAGATTTTGAAGTGGATTGGTCAGCATCTTTAGTGTGAACCACAGTCTGTTTATCAATTCTAGTCCATCACTAAATCTGCTTACCATGTCAATCTAAGAATTATGCGCCGGAAAGGTGGATAAATCATTCTTTCTTCATTGAAGATAGGTTTCCGGTGCTGTCTTGATTTCGCAGAATTTCGACTAAATTTAAGGTGTCGTTCAAATCGAGGAGAATTTTTTTTATGTATGAAATTCCAGCTAAATGTGATGTTGTCCTTATTCATCCAAGTAAAAGCGGAACCTATGGCCAAATTGGTTCATTGGCTAGCTTAACACCTGATATTATTTTAGGCTTGGTTGACGCATATTTAGAAAATAATGGTATTACATCGGTGATTGTTGATCTTGAGGTTGCTGAGATTTCTGAAGAAAGTCTTTTAAGTCTGATTGAACGGCTGAGCCCAAAGTTAGTTGGAGTTTTTTCAAGTGGTGTAAATGTTTCTGCATCAACCCAAACAATGCCATCTGTTATAGGGTTTTTTAGGGGTACTGGAGAAAAACTACCAGATGGGGTTAAAACGTTTGTGTATGGAGGGCACCCTACAGCTCTTCCTGAAAGGACTTTAAAAGAAACATCAGCCGATTATGTTGTTGTTGGAGAGGGTTATGAGGCAATTTTGTTGTTGGTGCAGAACCTTCTCAATAATACAAGTGTCGACAATATTAAAGGTATTGCTTATAGGAAAAAAGATAAATTAGGTAATTCGACCACAGTTGTTAACCCAATGCCACCACTGGTCGATGTTGATACGCTTCCCATGATAAATTGGGACAAAATGAATCCTAATCTTTATAGAGCTCATAATTGGCATTGTTTTGGTAGCGATATTAATAATAGATCACCTTATGGTGTTATATGGACGTCTATGGGGTGTGCTTACCCATGCGATTTTTGTTGCGTCAACAATTTATACGGTAAAAGAACATTTCGTTTTAGAGATATGAAAGCTGTTGTTGAAGAAATTGATATTCTTGTTAATGAATATAAAGTAAAAAACCTGAGAATAATGGATGAATTATTTGTGATCAAGCATCCGAGAATTAAAGAGTTTTGTGACCTATTAGGCACAAGAAATTACGATTTGAATATTTGGTGCTATGCGAGAGTGGACTCGGTTACACCGGATATTCTTAACCGCCTTAAGAAGGTTGGTGTGAATTGGATCGGTTATGGTTTTGAAACCGGAGATGATGAAGATGCGTTAAGGGCGATAAATAAAACGGTGAAGAAGGGGACCTTTTCTAATGATCAGGTTGTGAAAATGACAAGGGATGCAGGTATAAATATGATTGGTCATGCAATTTTAGGTCTTTATGAAGACGATGAAAACTCTATAAGAAAAAATATGGAGTTTTTGCGCAGGCATCAGTTCGAATGGAACAATATTTATCCAGCATTCGCATATCCTGGAACACCGTTTTATGACAACTATATAGGGAAGGGAATCGTAGAAGAACCGAAAAGCTGGGATGAGTATGGACTTTATAGCGTTGAGTGCAAACCACTACCAACAAAGCATCTCAGTTCTGCAGAAGTTTTAAGGTTAAGAGATAATCTTTTCCATGAATATTATAGTGACGCAAATGTTAGAGATGTTTTGCGTGCTAAGTTTGGTGAAGAAACAATAGATCATGTTGATGAAATGCTTTCAATTAGGTTAAAAAGAAAAATATTAGCTGATTAGAGATATGAAGGTTTTAGTTTTAGGTGCTACAGGTTTTATTGGTAGAAATGTAACGGAGTTTTTATCAAAAATAAAAGGGTGCCGGGTTACGGCTGTATATAATAAGAAACCACCATTTCTTCTTGATAATGTTGATTTTGTGCAAGCAGATTTGACAATCGCTGGCGATGTTGAAAGAGTTGTTAAGTCACAAGATATTGTCATTCAAGCAGCTGCTAAAACAACTGGTGTTAAGGATGTGATTGAACGTCCATATGTTCATGTCACAGACAATGCAGTTATGAATTCATTTATTCTTAAATCATGCTATGACAATTATGTGAAAAAATTTATATTTTTTAGCTGTACGGTGATGTATCAATCGGAATCTCAGCCATTTTTGGAGAGACCGGTAGTTGAGTCAGACTTTGATCCATCTCTTGAGATTTATCCGGGATATTTTGGGGTGGGATGGACGAAGGTATACATAGAAAAAATGTGTGAATTCTTTTCGCGTTTAGGAAGGACTAAACATTATGCGATTCGACACTCTAATATTTACGGCCCGCATGATAAGTATGATCTTGAAAGTTCGCATGTCTTTGGAGCAACAGTTAATAAAGTGCTAAGTAAAGATTCAGATATTGTTGCCATGTGGGGAGATGGGTCAGAAAAACGAGATTTACTTTACATAAGTGATCTTGTTAGCGCTGTTGAAAAAATAATAACTACTAATGATAAAAGTCCTTTTTCTTTATTTAATATAGGTTCCGGTAAAGCTGTTAGTGTTAAGGAGATAGTGAATAAGATTCTAGACATATCTGGAGTTAATGGAAAAAGAATAGTTTTTGAGCAATCTAAGCCAACAGTCAAGACATCTGTTGCCTTAGATTGCTCAAAGGCTAAGCAAGTACTAGGGTGGCACCCAAAAGTTTCCCTAGAAGCTGGAATAAAAAAAACGATCTTATGGTACATGTCTGATCATGCTCAGTCAGTGTCAAAATCTGCATAGCAAGTCCATCCCCAGATCAGATAGCCACAAAATCATAACTTTACATAGAGTTTAATTGGGTAATTAAATATGGTACAAACTGTGGTCTTGGTCAGGCCTAAAACGATGTAATTTTTTAAGCAGCTTATTTCCTTTAACCGATACAAAATAATTATATAAAATTTATATATTTTGCAGTTGCTTGTTAACTGTTTCTTAATATAAGGAGAGATTGTGAGTTTGCAAAAATACCTTAACGTTGATCCAGCTAGTAGTCGAGTTTTTTCGGAGGTCCTAAATGGACGCCATTAATGTCGCCATAATTTGTAATCATCAGGGCAACTGGATAAGGAAAACGAAACCTTTAAACAGCTCAGAATCGGTAGTAAATCCTGCAGTGGGGATTGATCGTATCGGTGATCATAAAATAATTAAAATAAGCTATTTAGAACTTTATAAACTTCATGGCCCAAGTAAAACCATGAAGAAAATTAATGATATTTTATGCGAAAACATGGTGGGTATTGTGGTGTATTTTTGTGATGAGAAACTTCCGTTTCCCATTGAATATTTTTCTGAACTTAGGCGTTCTTATTTTATCGCTATGTATACGGGGGACGACGAGCATAATTTTGATAAATCTGTAAAGTATTATTCTCAGGCCTGTGATCTGATGCTGACAGATAATTGTTTTCTGGAGAAACGTTATGAATTGTACGGGGTGGATGCTATCACGTTCCCAGTTTTTCCCGGCTTTTACTATGCTCCTCAAATAAACAATCATAAGGTGGAGAAGATATATGATGTGTGTTTTTTTGGGGACGTCAATAATAAAGTGGGGAGAAAAGAATTTCTGACACATCTTATTAAAAATAATATCAATATAAAGATTTATGGCCCTGGTACACTGGCCGGCGTGGTTTCCTTGGATGAAATGATCCGTATAATCAGATCTTCTAAAATTGCGCTGAATTTATCTGGGCTAGCCAAAACCAGTGCTTTGGATACAGATTTAACTATTAATTGGAGGATGAGAGGGACTAAGGGAAGAATTTATGACAATTCTTTGCTGGGGACCTTTTTGCTGACAGAGGTTTCTCCTGGCATCGAAGAATTCTTTGATGTTGGAAATGAAATAGATATTTTTCGCGATCAGGATGAATTGCTTGAGAAAGTAAGGTTTTATCTGAAAAATGATGTTCTCAGAGAAGAAATGGCCATCAGGGGGTATGAAAGGGCTTTTCGAGAATACGATGATGTGCGAGGATGGAAAAAATTTTTTAACTTAGTCGACCACAAGATAGAAGCAAAAAATAAGAAGACTTCAAGTTTTAAAGATATTATTTATAAAGATCCTGTTTTTAAGAGAGTTTACTCTTCATTTCATTTGTTTCAGATGATTAAGGTTTTGATGAAGGGAAACTTTGGACAAGCCTTGGAGGAGTTTTTAATTTTTATTAAATACCCATTGATTGATTGCGGATCGTTTTCATTTCATATCAAGAACGATCTTACTGGATTCATGGGCGGAATAAAATGGTTGCGAATACTAGTGCGAAAACTTAGAAAATATAAAAATAATGTCAATGAAATTTAGTCGTATTTTATGGCTGCTGCCCAATAGCTCTCTCTACTTATTTACTTCCCTTATAAAAGGTCTTGAATTATTGGGGGTTACTGTGCTGTCGATTGATTACCGAGAAGAGGTTTTGTGCCTTGGAATTTCTAAAGCTAGAAACAAAATAATAAATGAGATTGATAACTTTAACCCTGATGTTGTGTTGGCCGCATTTTTTCGCGATACCTATGAACTATCTCCTGAATTTCTTCGAGAGATTTCACTCAAGACTCCTCTAGTTTTATTTGCGTCAGATGATTCAATATATGGCACATGGCAGTCAATATATTTTGCACAATCTGGAGACGCCGTGATAGTTTCTCAAAATTATGAGAGGACAAAATACGAACGATTGTCAATACCAACTGTTGTATATTACTATTTTGGGTTAGACTTTGTTTATCCATTTCCTGTAGACAAAAAGGAAATTGATGTCTCATTTGTAGGGGATTGTGCTAAAGCCGACAGAAATGAGTATATTGAATTTCTTCGGAAAAATGGAATAAATGTGGTTGCCTATGGAAGAGGATCTGAGAATGGATTTATATCCAGAATGGAGTTGTTGAAAATAATATCAAAGTCTAAGATAAATCTTAATTTCACTAAATGCGATGTGTCCCCAGAAGTATTAAAAAATAGTCCGTGGCGTGCTTATCTGAGGTTGGTGAAGGGTAGACCCTTTGAAGTATCTCAGATGCGGTCTTTTTGCCTAAGTGAATTTGCTGAAGATATTGGGTTTGCATATGTAGTTGGTGATGAAATTGATGCTTTTAATGATAAGGAAGAGCTGCTGGAAAAGGTAAAGTATTATCTTGAAAATGATGCGAAGAGAGAAAAGATGGCTACAAAAGCTTTTGAGAAGACCATAAGCGAATATGCAGGTTTGGAGTATTTGTGTCGCTCGTTTAATTTGTTACATGAAAAATTGCAAAGCAATAGGTTGCAGATTAGGAGCCGTCCCATATTCCGAAGCTTTGAATTTAATGTCTCGGAAGTTAAGTGGAACTTTATAATATTTGTTAAGCTGCTATGGTGTCGTAAGTTTGTTCTTGGGCTTGGTGTTGTCCCGTATTTTATCCGTTTTAAGTTAAGCTGCCTTGTTGGTCTTTGGCATGGTGTGATCGAATTGATTTCGAGAAAATTTTCTTATCGAAAGTGAACCTAATTTGAGGTGAAAACTTAGTAGAGGTTCTAAAGTTATAGTGGTTTTGTAGTTTTTTTTAGCTGTAGAAAATGTAATAATATCGGCTCTGTAGGTGTGTTGCGGAGTTGATTGTTATCTTGCTCCTAAATTTAGAAAGAATACTTATAATAACCTCTTACGAATACAAGATTGATGGTTCCTAAGATTTTAATTGTTACCACGCCTCTCCAGCAAGGCATGAATGTTTTTCCTCCCATGGGGAGTTTATCTGTTATTACCGCCTTAAAAAAGGCTGGCTTTGATAAAACAGATTTATACGATGCTGATTTCATTCGCGCACCCTTCTCTGAAGTTTTAGCTTATATTGAGAATAAGAAACCAGATATTCTTGGAATTAGTTCGGTGGTGTCGACGGCCTATGAATACACCAAAAAACTATCACTAGAAATAAAAAAGAGGTTACCGAAAACAACCATTCTGATGGGTGGTAATTTAGGGGCCTCAGCTGAAGTCATTTTACAAAAGACTGGTGTGGACTTTGTGTGCACTAGTGAGGGGGAGCGAACCGCGATTGATTTCGCTAATTGTTGGTTGAGCGCTAAATCCAAAGAAGACTTTAAAAGTGTTAAAGGCTTAGCGTTTTTAGATCAAAAAGAGGGCATGGTGGTTACTCCTCATCAAGACTCCCTTGAGCCGGAAAAAGTTTATGACATCGAATGGTCTCTTATAGATAGCAGTGAAGAGATAGACTTTTTTTTTCACCGCCTCGCTGATGCTCCGCTCACAGCAGTTTTTTTCTCTCAGGATCCTAGATCTCTTGAACCCCACCGGAGGGGTAAACGGACTGCCAGCCTTGCTGCCAGTAAAGGCTGTGTGGCGCGTTGTACTTTTTGTCACCGTTTTGATGTAGGAATACGATATATTCCCATCCCTGTTCTAATGGAACGACTGGACTTCTTGATTAAAGAGAGGAATGTTGGATATATTCTTTTTTCGGACGAGAATTTTGGAACTGATAGAAAATGGCTAGCCCCTTTTATTGAGGAAATCGCTAAACGAGACGTCCTTTGGCGGGTTTGTGGAATGCGGGTCAACACGATCAAACCTGAACAAATTAAACAAATGAAAGATGCCGGGTGTTCCTCCATTTTTTTTGGAATGGAAAGCGGTAGCCAGAAAATTCTAGATGTTATGGAAAAGCGCACTACGGTCGAACAAAACTACAGCGTTGTAAGATGGATGGCAGAGAATAATCTGTATACTATTCTCCAGCTCATTATTGGGATGCCTGGAGAAACTCCAGAAACGATCAAAGAGACTATCAAGTTTGCCTGTTTTTTTGTTGAACAATCTCCGAATACAGATTTCACTGCCTTCAGTATTAATTTTGCCCAGGCCCTTCCCGGTACCCCCTTATATGAAGTTGCTCGCCACAAAGGGTATATCGGTCAATCTTTGGAAGGCGAAGAAGAATACCTTACGTATATATCAGATCGGGATGCTAGAGATGGAGAAACTAGGCTAAATTTTACGGACTACCCCGAAATATTTTTGGATAAATGGCATTTCGAAATCACAAGTAAAGCTCGGTATGCGTATATAAACAAATGGGGAATGGAAAATTACTACAAATTAATTCTAGGTTGTCCAAAATTCAGTTATTTAATGGATGAAAAGCTTAGTCTTACGGATACGGGATTTTTTGCTGCCCCTGCTAGAAATCACGAGACGCTAATTGATGAAACCAATTTGTCTATAACCGAGAAAGGTGCCAGCCTGCCAGGTTCTACCGACGCTGCTAAGGATGAAGTTCGCCGGGAAGAAAGACAGTTTCCTTCTGTGTGGGACTTAATTAAAAAAAGATCTCTCTCAACCGCGGCTGTTTTTTACCCAAAATTTTTCGAGAGAGTTCAATTTCTTAATATATTTTTTGTTTTTGCTAATTGCGTACGTAAATATGGATGGCTACATTTCTTTAAAATGTTGGCTGAATATTTAGACTGGCTATTGCGTTCTGTCTTTACGATCCAGAAGTCAAAATTTATAACAGAACATACTTCCCTTCGAAAGCAATTGCGTAAAAAGATTTTCCCGGATATAGAAACAGATAATCCTGCCATGGACATATTAAGAAAAGGCCGATAAGTTTTTAAGAAAATCACATTGGATAGAATAAAATGGTCGATCCATGCCTCTTAGACGAAGCTCGCTTATCTAGATTATCTTCGATTACCAACCATCCAAAGTTGACGCAAAGTTTTTCCTTATTAAAAGTTACCGAGATTCCACCAGTAGGTTTTAACAACTTACGCACAGCGGTTATTTATTATGTGTTTTCCAATCTGTCGCAATTCTACAAAAACGCCTCATTGGTTGTATTCCCATCGGACGACAATTTGTGCGGCAGACGTATTGGACGGTGTATTTTGTGCAATCTGCTGATGCTGTGATGACAGAGAAGGGTGTTAGCCAGGGTTGGGGGC